>Ga0209721_1000459_pt1 | contig 36853 bp, 30 predicted proteins | sample TshhotsprinmetaG_FD_184139 | JGI IMG/M metagenome (GOLD analysis project Ga0209721, IMG submission 184139) | Hot spring microbial communities from South Africa to study Microbial Dark Matter (Phase II) - Tshipise hot spring metaG (SPAdes)... | ecosystem: Environmental > Aquatic > Thermal springs...
GATGACTTTTCAGTCCCGCTCTGCTCTACCTTTTGAAAGCTAACAGATTATTTAGATAGATAAATAAAATACTTTTAAAAAATACATATTCTTTTATAAAATATTGTATGTTTGTAATAATGGCACATTCTCATTATGACCCAGCTGCATTGCTAGCGAATGTTAAATTCCTATCGGATAGTCTCATTCTTAAAGTATTGCTGATAGTTCTTGTAATAGTACTTCTTTATCTTCTCAGGAAGGCTATAAATGATGGCAAGAAGGTGTGGCTTATGGGCTTATTTATCTATGGCAGCATAAAATGCAAAGGCAAGAACTTACTGATGAAGCTATAGAAAATATAGGGTCTGCCATAGAAACAGCTAAAAAATTTGTCAACCCTGAAGACATTAATATTAATCAATAAGATTAGATTGCCTTTCTACTGTTTTTGCTGATATATTGAATATCATCTCTACTTGGAGGCTGTTTTATGAGATTTTCTAAGATGTTTATCCCTACAATGCGCGAAGTTCCATCCGAAGCAGAGGCTATCAGTCATAAACTTATGCTCAGGGCCGGTTATGTCCGACAGCTTGCTGCCGGGCTTTATATATTCCTCCCCCTCGGCTGGCGTGTTTTAAATAGAATAAACAAAATTCTTAAAGAAGAAATGGAAGCAATAGGCGCTCAGGAAATATCGATGCCAATACTCCACCCTGCCGAGGTCTGGCAAAAGACAGGCCGATGGTACGAAATAAAAGATGAGATGTTTCGTTTAAAGGACAGGACAGACAGGGATATGTGTCTTGGAATGACCCATGAGGAGATAGTGACATGGCTTGCATCCAAGGAAATCCGTTCGTACAGACAACTGCCACAGATATGGTACCAGATACAGACAAAGCTAAGGGATGAGGCCAGACCTAAAAGTGGTGTCTTAAGGACAAGGGAGTTCATTATGAAGGATAGCTATAGTTTTGATACAGATGAAGACGGTCTTGAAAAAAACTATAAGTTTCACGCTGATGCCTATCATAAGATATTTAAGAGATGCGGTCTTAAATTTTATCAGGTTGAGTCAGACCCGGGAATGATGGGGGGTGCAACTGCCCATGAGTTCATGGCCTCCAGCCCTGCTGGAGAGGATGAGATTATCCTTTGTGATATGTGTGGTTACGCTGCCAATGTTGAAGTTGCACGTTCTGTTTCGCCCGCAATTAAGGATTTGGGATGGAAATATGAAGAAGTTCACACACCGCAAAAAAAGACAGTAAAAGAGGTTTCTGAGTTTTTAAGTATTGAGCCGACCTATTTTATTAAGAGTCTTTTATTTATAGCTGCTGAAGGACCTGTCCTTGTCCTTATACGTGGAGACCAGGAACTGCATGAAAAGAAACTTTTAAGGGTAATCGGACAATTCAGGACTGCCCTTAAGGAAGAGGTAACGTCTATCCTCGGAGTAGAGGCAGGCTTTATAGGTCCGATGGGTCATAAGTTACGCATATTAGCAGATTCTATCCTTAAGGAAGGAACTTATATAACAGGTGCCAATAAAGCTGACTATCATATAAAAGGAGTGAAACCGGATATTCATTTTGAGGCTGAATGGCATGATCTGCACACTGCAAAAGAAGGCGACCACTGTCATAAATGTAATGCTTTAATTAAAACAGAGAAAGTAATTGAAATAGGTAATATTTTTAAATTGGGAACAAAATATTCAGTGCCATTAAATGCTGTATTCCTTGACAGGGATGGACAGGAAAAACCTATGATAATGGGCAGTTATGGCATCGGTCTTTCAAGGATCGCTGCTGCTGCCATAGAGCAGAACCATGATAAGGATGGAATAATCTGGCCTAAAAGTATTGCGCCGTTTGATATCGAAATAATTCCTATAAATATCAATGACGATAAGACACTTGAGGTTATGGAAATCCTTTATGAGGGGCTTACCAAAAACGGTATGGATGTTCTTATTGATGATAGGGATGAAAGACCAGGCATTAAATTTAAGGATGCGGATCTTATTGGCATACCCGTTCATATTGTCCTGGGAGAAAAAAACCTAAAAGACAATCAAATGGAGATTAAAGACCGCCGTACAAAGGAGATAAGAAAGGTTTCCATAGAAAATGCTGTCAGTGAAGCCATCGCCTTTTTCCAAGAGATATGAGGATATCTGCCCTGCTCCTATTGCAGTTATAGATGTAGGAACAAATACGATCAGACTTTTAGTTGGATGTGTAAGGGAAGGAAAGATAGTTCGTATTGCCACAAATAGATTTGTCACACGACTCGGCAAAGACCTGCAAAAAACCGACAGACTTAGTCCAGACAGCATAGAAAAATCAATAACGTCCATTATAAAGCTTAAAGAAGTCTGCAAAAAATACGGCGTACAAAAAATAATCGCTTTGGGCACAAGTGCCTTAAGAGAGGCAGAAAACAGCGAAGAGTTTTTAGCGGATATTAAAAAAGGTGCAGGAATAGATATCGAGGTCATATCCGGAGAAAGAGAGGCAGAATTAACCTTAAAAGGGATTCTCCCATCACTCCATCACTCCATCGCTCCGTTTCCCCATTTCTTATTAGTTGATATTGGTGGAGGCAGTACTGAATGGATACTTTATAAAAAGGCTAATGTGCAGAACTCAAAACTAAATATGGGCAGTATCCCTATAGGTGCTGTAAAACTCTTCGAAACCTTTATAAAACATGACCCCCCTGCTCCTGAAGAACTCATTCATATGAAAAACCTTATCTCTCAACAATTTTTTATGGCATTAAACTCATCACTCATCATTTGTCACTCATCACTATCCTTAGTTGTCACTGGAGGCACTGCTACAACAATAGCGGCTATCGATATGAGCATGGATGAATATGATGGAGACAAAATACATCTCCATAAAATCTCCCTACCTACCCTTAAAACAATCTATAAAAGATTAATCACGCTGCCTCACAACGAGAGGAGTAAGATAAAGGGATTGGAACCAGAAAGGGCTGACATAATAATATCAGGAACTCTTATTTTACTGGCTCTCATGGAGGCATTAAACATTAAGGAGGTTGTTGTAAGCGACTACGGATTGTTGGAAGGAGCGATTATAAGTTATCATATGTTATAATCGTAGCTATGAAAAAGGTATTTGAAAGGCCGAAAAGCCTCAAAACAACACCATTCCGTTATTGTCCGGGCTGCGGACACAGTTTAATTCACAGATTAATAGCAGAGGTCATAGACAATCTGGGCATTAAAGAAAAAACCATCGGTATTGCCCCTGTAGGTTGTGCGGTTTTTGCCTATGATTACTTTGATATTGACATGATAGAGGTTGCCCATGGAAGACCGCCTGCTGCTGCAACCGGTATGAAACGCACACTGCAGGACAGGGTTATCTTTTCATATCAGGGAGACGGAGACCTCGCTGCAATCGGGACCGCAGAGATTATCCATGCAGCAAACAGGGGAGAAAACATCACAGTCTTTTTTGTGAATAATGCCACCTATGGAATGACAGGCGGACAGATGGCTCCAACAACCTTGCCTGAACAAAAAACCACCACGACCCAAAAGGGCAGAGATATAAAAACAGCAGGTTATCCCCTGCATGTGTCGGAAATGCTTGCAACAATCGACGGTGTCTCCTTTATTGCAAGGGCTGCGGTTGATTCGGTTAAGAATCTCATCGATACAAAAAATCTGATAGAAAAGGCCTTTAGGTATCAGATGGAATGCAAGGGATTCAGCATGGTGGAGATATTATCGCCATGCCCCACCGACTGGTGGATGTCCTCGGAGAAGGCTGTTGAATGGATGAGAAATAAAATGATAAATGTTTACAGACTCGGGGTTTTAAAAGACAAATGGAAAACAGAATAATCATTGCAGGCTCCGGAGGCCAAGGCATACTGTTTTTAGGGAAATTAATAGCTTATTCCGGAATGCTTGAAGGGAAAGAGGTTACATGGTTCCCATCGTATGGTGCAGAGATAAGGGGGGGCACTGCAAACTGTACGGTCATTATTTCCGAAGAGATGATAGGCTCTCCGGTCATAAGAAACCCCAATATCCTGATAACAATGAATGAGGCATCATACAACCGTTTCTCGGAAAGGCTTCTGCCATGTGGTGTTTTAATCTATGATTCCTCTCTAATTAATGTCAGAGACAAAAGGAGTGATATTAAAACTATCGGCGTGCCTGCAACAGAGGTCTCCGCATCTTTGAAAAACACAAAATCTGCGAATATGGTTATGATAGGCGCACTTGTGGGACTTACCCATGTCTTAAACATCGATTCTGTAATCCATGCCGTCGATGAAATAACCCCGGCCCGCAGGAAAGAATCTGCAGACGTGAACAAGGATCTGATAAAGAAAGGATACAGATTATTTGAAGATAAGAAAGGCAAAGATAACTGATATAAAACACATTCATAAATTTGTAAACGAGTTTGCCAAAAAAGAGGAAATGCTTCCAAGGGCGCTCAACGACCTCTACGAAGGAATAAGGGATTTCTTCGTTTATGAAGATCAGGGGATAATCAAGGGCGTCTGTGCCCTGCACATTTTATGGGAGGACCTTGCAGAGATCAGATCCATGGCTGTAAAAGAGGAATACCGGAGAGCCGGCATAGGCAAGAACCTCGTCAAGAGATGCTTAAAGGATGCAAAGGAACTGGGAATTAAAAGGGTCTTTGCCCTTACATACCAGCCTGATTTTTTCAAAAACATCGGCTTTTCAGAAATCGATAAGGCTAAACTTCCTCGTAAGATATGGGGCGACTGCCTGAAATGCCCGAAATTCCCTGAATGCGACGAGCGTGCTGTGATTATCTATCTTTAAGTTGTATCTTTACCTCTGCATTGGCTCTCAACTCTTCAACATGTCTTTTCAATTGTCTGTTTGTTTCCATCTCAAACAAATACTTTTCTATCTCGTCCCTCACGGATAAATAATCCTTGCCCTTGAATTCGTTTATGTGCTCCATATAAAATTGGTTAATTGCATCTTCTTTTATAAGGATCAATGAGCCAATTTTTATGTCAATGTAGTCCTTTAAAAGCTCGTCATCCGTGGGGGCCTCAAGTCTCATCCTCTTTGCTTCTTTAATAAGCAGCAAACGGTTTATCATGGAGTTTATGACATCTTCTTCTGTTATATCTGTTACGGTTTTTTTCATTTTTATATAATTTTCCTGGAACTCCGAAAGTGTTATGGCTGTATCGTCAACATACGCAACTGCCCTGTCGATTACCTCAGAGAAACAGGTAAAGGTAGAGGTAAAGGTAAAGAATAGAAAAGATAATGCAAAAAGGACATTAAATCTTTTCCTTAACCTCAACCTTAACCTGTCTTTAAAACGCATGTCCGATGCTGAAATGTATCTCACTCTTGCTTTCACCTATTTCTCTATCTAATTTATAGCCATAGTCCAATCTGAATGGACCAACAGGTGTGTTATACCTTAATCCAAGCCCTGTAGTATATTTTAGGTTTGTTATATCTGTATCCTCCATCTTCTTCCATACATTTCCTGCGTCGAGAAAGGCAACAACGCCGAACCCCCTTCCAACGTCAGTTCTGAATTCGACATTACCCATTGCAAAGGCATTCCCTCCTGTAGGAGTCCCGTCTGTTCCTTTAGGCCCAAGGGTATCCTGTTCGTAGCCCCTGACAGTTGTCCTGCCTCCAAGGAAAAATCTCTCGACAATGGGAAGTTCCCTTGTGCTCCCAAAGCCCTTTGCGGCCCCTCCTCTTATCGATACTGCAAGGACTATCCTTTTGCTAAGGCTCTGATATTTGTTTACATATAACAACATCTTGACAAAGTCTGTCTCTGAGAAAAGGGCTGCGGATGCCACTTTAAAAGACAATCCGGCAAGAAGCCCTTTTCTCGGCTCAAAGGGATTGTCTCTGGTGTCATATATCAGTCCGGGACGGATCCCGCTTGTTATGAGTGTTCCTGTATCTTCTTTGCTCAGCACTATATCAGGCTTTATGTCACGGGTTTTTACAACAGAGAAGTCATAATAGAGCTCGGCCTTTACTGTTTCGCTGAGCTTTTTTTCTATACCTGCACTTGCAGTGTCCCTCCTTATTCTATAGCGCATATCTCCTGTATCTATGCCTTTCTCCTTCCTGTCTTCATGCAGGAGCAATGCCTTGAATGCCAGATCCTTTTCCATAAACCATGGCTCGTAATACGACAGTATAAACCGCCTTTCCAGTGTGCTTAGTTCTGTCCTGAATGATGCCTGCCTGTTCATCCCCCACAAATTTTTATAGCTTATATCGAAGAACCCCCTGAGCCTCTCGTACTCGCCATAACCAAAACCAAACTCCACGGCTCCGGCATCGGCCTCCTTCAGCCTGTAAAGTACATCCCGCGTATCCCCCACTTTGTCTGAGAGTTTTGCCTCCACATCCGTGAACAGACCTAATCTGTAAAGCCTGTGCCGTTCCTGAAGTACGAGATTGTAGTTGAGAGGGCTGTTCTCTTTATGCAGGAATTCTCTATTGATAACACGATATTTTGTCTGCTCATTGCCTATAATAATGGCCTTCCCGAATAAGGTAACTTCTCCCTCCTGTATAGAGAAAGTGATATGTGCAGCAGTGCCGGATATTTCCCTTTCTACAGTAACTACAGTATCTAAAAATCCGCGCTTGTTGTAAGTCTCCAGTATTTTTCTTCTTGCATCCGATATATCCACCTCATTGTATGGGCTCCCCTGTCTTAACGGCATCTCTTTTAGAATATCTTCTTCTTTTATATGCTTGCTGTTTTTTATAGAGATGCTGGATATTCTCACCTGAGGCCCTTCTTTTATATAAAATTTTATTTCTACCCTGCTGTCGGTAATTTTTATGTCAGGCTCCTGAATCTCCGCATATAGATAGCCGAGTGCATGATAAAACTCTGTTATTGTCTCCATGTCAGCCCTCAATGCATCAGGGTTATAGTAGCCGCCTGACCGCAATGTTAAGACATCTTTCAGGCTCTCATGAGGAATGGTAAGGTCGCCTGAGATGCCCTCAAATGCTATTGAATCCACTATATATCGATGCCCCTCGAATATAAAAAATTCAAGAGAGACGACATTATTAGAGGTGGATATTACAGGTGCGACCTGAGCAAAAGGATAACCGTATTGATGGTACAGTGTTATTATCCTCGCTGTTGTCTCTTCTACCAGGTTGTCGCTGAAGGCGTTTACCTCGAAGAACGGCATCTCTTTCATTAATATCTTCGATTGTATTGCAGTATTGCCGTTAAATGAAATAGCGAGCTTTTTACCTGTGTCAAGCCTTATATTTAGTATTCCGTTGCTATATGAATGGACAAGTGATGTTCCGACATATCCCTGCTCTTTATAGTATTGTGTTACCTTCTTTGCCAGACGCTCTATTTCCGTACGATCAAAAATATCTCCTTCTGAAAGCCTTAAATATGATTTGACAATATCCTCCGGCTCGGAGATTATGATCTTTTTTATGATTTCAGGTTGTCCCTCTAAGATATTAATTACAATAGCAATCCTGTTGTTCTTTTTATGGACGATGTTTAAAGTGACATCTGAATTAACAAATCCTTTTTTTTTCAATCCATTTTTCAAAGATTCAGTTGCCCTTTTTAAATTCAGGGTATTTAATCTCTCTCCATCTTCTATGCCGAACTGTTTTTTGATAAACCTGTCGGAAAAATAATCATTCCCGGTAACCTTTATGGAATCTATTATATTTTTTTCTTTCACTGTTATCGTTATTTTTGTGTTGGCATCATCGAGACTTTCAACAATAATGTCTTCGAATATCCCCTTTAAAAAAGCCCTTTTGATGCCCTCCCTCACATTGGTTTTATTCAGGACTTCTCCTTTATTAATATCCAGCAAATATAAAAGCTCATCCTCAGAAATTGAGTAAAGGCCTGAAACCTTAATGCTGGTTATTGGTAAAGGGTTATTGATAAAGGGTTGAGCATAAGCCACGACAGGCAATAGGCAACAGGCAATAGGCAATAGAAGTACAAGAAGAAAATTACCTATAGCCCATCGCCTATCGCCTGTTTTTCTATTTGAACTCAAACCTGAATTTAATATCTCCACCTATTCCGCCTCTTTCGTCCCTTAGTCCAATAAGGGATGTATTTTTCCCCAATGTATATTCCAATTTCAATACCTGTTCTTCACCTGTACCCACAGCAGTGCTGTAGGTCACATAAAGCTTGTCTCCTAAAAGCCTTTTTGCTATTGTTACGCGTGGCGTAACGGTGCCTGTAGATTTTGAGACATACGGGTCTACCTGAACCCTGTCAAATCCGGTAATAGTTTTTAGCCTCTCTTCGAATACATCCTGCAGTTTCCCTGTAATGAATGCGGTAGCCTCACCTGCACCAATGCCGCCTTCGAGTCCCTTAAGGTGTTTTCCCATCTGTCCGACGGTAAGCAGGCTAAAGATATCTGTTTCGTCCAGTGCTGGACTGGATGACAGTGAGAGATTAAACTGCTCTATATAACCGTCCAGATTGAGTCTGATGTTGTAGTTCCTTACCCTTGTTTCTGCCGCAATATCAAAGTATGGGTTTACCTGATTGGGATTTGCAAAATCTACACTTGCCTTTAATACCTTGAACTCATTATTTCTGAAATAAACGATTCCTTCTTTTGCCTCCACCTTGCCCAAGAGTATGGGTTGGCCTATACTTCCCCTCAGAAGGATATCCATTTTCATTAAAGCCCTTGCAACATTATTATCAATGAAAAGGTTTGTACCCGATACCCTGATATTCAGGTTGGTTTTATCCAGCTTAGTGACCTCAACCCGCAGCCTTTCCTTGGGCCGTGCCTTGAGAAGCCAGCTCTTCCACTCTATCCTTTCGCTGTACTTCGCCTTCTTTATGGCAATGTCGCCCATGAGGGTCTGTGTTTTTAGAGTGCCCCTGTAATATAAATTACCGTCAAAACTGACCCAGAAGTCCTTGGATACAGAGGCTGTTACGTTATGCAATCGTGACTCTATGAAAAATCTCTTTATGGAAAACCTATCCAGGTATGCGGTTCCCGATATGCTCACGTCTCCGCCCGAAAGTTTTCCGTTGGCCCTCTCAATGGTAATGCGGTCTTCGTCTATATATATATATGCAGCGATGGAAGTAAGACGGTAGCTTATATCCTTAAAGCCGAGGGTTCCGTTGCTTACATCCATGCCTCCGTTTATTTTGGGTTTTTCCCAATCGCCGGAAACAGAAAAAACAAAGGATGCATTCCCCTTTATGACATCTATGGTTTTTGATATTGCCTTTAAAGGCGCCAGAGACGAAGATCCTTCTAAAAGCAGATCATAGCTTTTACCTATCGTCATGCTTCCGCTTAGTTTAAGCTCTGTGGTATCGCCTTTCATGGACAATGCCCCGATGGAGAGTTTTCTGTCATCGAGTCTGGCTATAATGTCAGTGCTGTTAGTAAAACCAATCCCGTAGAGATAGAGATGCACCCTGTTTATTGTTGCAATGGCATTTATGTGATCTTTGTCTCCATATGCCTTTATGTTGCCTGTGAGGTTAAGCAATAAATCCTCAGGAATGTCTTTCAAAAAACCGGCGGCGATAAAGTCATACCGTGCAGTTTGCAGTTCGACCGTGGCAGACCACGGTAGTTTTTCGGTAAGATCTGCATTTCCTTTTATGCTCATCCTGCCATTTAGAAACTCTGCGGCGATTTCTGCATGTTTATCGATCAATATGCCTTTAAGCATCCCCTTTCCAATGGAATGTCCTTTATAGCTCCCTCCGTTTATGCTGCTCTTTAATTCTATTTTTGGATTTTCGAATGTCCCTTCTCCTTTGATATCTGTATCTGTGAGCAAAATGGTTTCGAGAATTTTGGAGCTTTTTAAACGGCTTAAACTGTTTGAACCATTTGAATCATTGGGTATGATATCGACAGCTTTTACATTTTGGCCGCGAGCAGCAAAAGAAAATCTCTTGTCTAAAGTAAGTATTCCGTTAGCATTAAGAGTCGATGTGCCTCTTTTTATACGTAAGGAACCAAATGAGAACTCCCTCTTTGCATACGAGACCTTTCCGTCTGCGCTGTCCACAGAATATTTGTTTTGCAGGGTCTGCAGAGATAATCTCTTTGCATGGACGTCTCCTGACGCCCTGATATCATAAGGTTTTCCATAGAGTCTGAAATCCGCATCCATGTTTCCTGCAAATGTAGGGGCATCTTGAAATGTGTCAGAGAGGGCCTTAATATCAATATTTCTTGCCGATATATTTAAGTCATAATCAGGCTCTCTTAATTCGAACAGTTCCAGTGCTTTTTTGAAATAAACACTTCCTGAAGCCCTGTACTCTTCTTTTGCAGTGCTGACTGTGATGTTCTTAACAGTCAAAAGGTTTTTTCTGTATATCATCTCAGCATCTGCCCTGTCGAAATTTATTACTCTTTTTTTCAATACATCGGGGATGCCCAATTCACCTATTGAGAATATTGTGTTGTTCGATGCAAATTTCAGGTCTATTACAGGGTCTTTGAATGTACCGGATACAGAGCAGTTAAATTTTCCGGGGCCTGATAATGCAGTAAAATATGGAGATGAAAACTCCTTTACATCATCGGTTGCTCCGTTCCCTACAAAACTCAGGGTATTCTTTTTAAGATCAACGGTTCCTGATGTTAAGATGCTCGACTTATCGGTGGAGATGAATATTTTAGGGAAATATATTTCATCTCCCTTCATGCTGAATTCGCTTTCGATCTTTTTCACCCTGTCAAGGATGCCTCTGTCCTTTGGCACGCCAATATAATATAAATTGCTATAATAGAAATTGCCGTGAGGGTTAAACTCGCTGCCTGCAGACTCGATCTCACCTGAAACCCTGCCCTCCGGGATATGCGGATCCCATCGTATCAATTTGAACAGGCCTTTGCTGCTCACATCCTTTACACCAACCTTAAGCGTATAATAATTAACAACAGGGAGTTGTATTGTGGCTTCGACATGAGCAGTCCCTTTATAAAGACGGGCACTCCCATCGGTAAATTTCATGGTACCGTCTTTATAAGATACATTGCAGTTTAAGCTGTCAATCTCTACATCAAAGAGATTTCCGTTTTCGAGCCGCGCCTTTGCATTCCCCTGAAGATTATTTAAATATCCACTTAGTTTTCCGTCAAAATTCAGGTATCCCTTTAATGTCTCTTTTACTGAAAGCAATTCCATGAGCGTCTCGATGAATAGATCGCCTTTGATTTTCAAGTCCATAAAAACCTTGTTTGTCCATATCTTTTGGCCTGCATTCAGGTCATCGATCCTTAACGAACCATGAGCAACTACCTTTCCGTCTCCCTTGTTTTTAAGACCGAAGATTCTTTTTATGGATTCGGTTAATAGATTTATCTCTGTGCTGAACTCACCGCTTAATTTTTCTGTTCCAAATGTTCCTGATGTCTTTATTTCAGAGCCGTGGGATAGTATCTTTAAGCTTTTCAGATCCACCTTCCCTTCTTTGAGAAAGAAAAACATCTCCAGCATGGATGTGAATTCAGGAAACCCTTCTTTCATTATGCTAATGCCACGAGAAGATATTCTGAACCGCGGGGTATGGGATATTGTTATCTCGGCATTCATCCCCTCAGCCAGCAGTTTATAATCTTTGTCCTGAAGTGATAAAACGCCGTTGCCGATATCAACGGATTTTATGATTACCTTAAAGGGCATTTTTGATTCTTCTGCAAGATAATTTTTTACATTTTGTGTTATCTCCTCAACCTGCCCTCTATCTGACTGTATAACAGGCCCTTTTATGACGAGCCTCCTCATAACTATTTCCTTTCTCAACAGTCCGGAGATCCCGACATAGCCTTTGACTCTTTCAGCACTAAAGATACGATTGCCGTTGTCATCAAAGGCCTTCACATTCTTCATCTCTACAAAGAGGGGGAAGATATTTATGTATATCTTCTGGGTTATGAACTTCCTGCCTGTCATCAGTTCAAGCTCAGGCAATATCACTTTTTTTAGGGCATTGGAAATATTGGGACCCCTTAGTGCATAGAAAGAGATGCCTAAGAGAATGGCTAATATTGCGATAGAGATAATTCTTTTTTTCATAGGTATTGCTATAAAATAACGGCCTGAATCGAATTCAGGACATTCATTACAGACCCTGCGTTAAGTTTGCCTCCCCCATGCTGCAGATAAAACACATCCCTTGCTACCCTGTCCTCTGTATTAATGACCGCGGACACGATATCAATACCATGTGCGTAAAGCCGTGTTGATATATCATACAACAATCCAAGCCTGTCATGGGAAAACAACTCGAGTATTGTATATTCCCCGGATGTTTCATTGTCAATTTCGATAAAAGGCGTGAATCGGTGAATGGGTAAATAGGCGAATGGGTGAATAAGTGGAGTTTCACCAAGTCCCTGAAGCATTGCCCTTTTCATGTCCTCCTTTATCTGTTCTTCCATTCCCTGCCACCACATATCCCTCCAGTTGGATACCAGTATCTTATCTATCACGAGGCCATCCTTTCCCGTATAAAGCCTTGCACGGAGTATATTCATTCCCCTGAATCCAAGTACGCCAACTATTTTCGAAAAAAGGCCAGGCATATCGTCAGTTACTATTGTGAATTCCGCTGTACCGTCTTGCCTTTCTGAAATGGAGACCAGCGGTCTTTTATCAGACGGCATTATTGCCATCTGGTAGTCGGTATTTATTGCATCAAGGGTATTGGAAATCAAATATCTATCAGGCATATTCTTAACAAACTCTTTAATCTTCCCGTCCGGTATATCGAGGTATTGTCCTGTAATCCCCATGAGATGTGCCCTTGTCCTGTTGTATATATCGTGAAAGAGGTATGCCTTCCATTCTGTCCAGAAATCGGGACTGACGGCTGTCATGTCTGCATAGGTCATAAGGTATAATGCATCGAGATTGTCTTTGTTTTCCACAATCTCTGCGAGTTGCGTGACGGTTTCCGGGGCGTCGATGTCACGCATCAGGGCAAGCTTTGATAACACGATGTGGTTTTTCACAAGGAATTCTATTTTCTGCCTGTCGTTATGTTCTATATTAAATCTCTCCATGACGCCTTTAAGTATCCTGTATCCATAATCTTCATGATGTTTCTCAGGAGTGCCCTTGCCGATGTCGTGAAGGAGTATGGATAGAAACAGCGTCTCCTGTTTCACATTTTTTAGAATATCGACAAGGTACTGCAATTTCTTATGACGTGTATTCTTCAACATTTCGAGATTTCTTATGGCGATGAGGGTATGCTCGTCCACCGTGTATCTGTGGTAGGGTTCCTGTATAACGAGATGCCTCAATCTGCCGAATTCGGGGATGAACCTGTCGAGGATGCCGGTATCATGCATTTCCCTTAATGTCTCATATACCCTGTTGCCTTTCAGTATTTCCAGAAAAAGCATTATTGCCCTTCTGGATGACCGTGTCTTTTTATTGATGAAAAGGAATCTGCTCCTGATGGCATCTCTAACCTGAGGACTGAACTTCCTTCCGGTTATGGAATAAATATGGAATGCCTCAAGGATCCTGTCCGTATTTCTAAATAGACCTTTGTCTTTTACAATAATCTCATTTTTCGAGATATAAAAATCATCCGTTATTTTCTTGATACCCACAGGGATAGGGAAATCTACATATTGACGGCTGCAGATATCGACAACTTTTAAGAGGACATCCATTATGTTTTTCGCCTTTTTATAATAAAGCCGCATGAGTATTTCTGATGAGAGGAAACGCTTTGTATCCTTAAGTCCCACATTCTTTGCTGTTTCGTCCTGAAATTCGAAGGATAAAATATCGTTTCTCCTCCTCGAGATATAATGCAGGCAAAGCCTTGTCTTTAAAATAAAATCATAGGCCTTTATGAAGTGGTTATAATCGCTCTCGGATAATATTTCCCTCAGCCCCTCAATTTCGTTTATCCGCCCATGGGTCATCGACAATCCTGTCTTTAAAAGCCATGACATGGAATGAATATCCCTGAGACCTCCCCTTCCCTCTTTCACATTTGGCTCAAGGAGATACACGGAATCGCCGTATTCCCTATGTCTTCTTTCTATTTCCCTGAGTATATCTCCTACAAATTCCCTTTTCCTTTTAAATAATAGTTTCTGGTAAACATCCCGTCTGAATTCATCAAAGAGGGACTGGTTCCCTGCAAGGAATCTCGATTCGATCAATGATGTGCGCGTCTGCAAGTCGTTCATTGCGTCTTCTATGCATTCGTTCAGCGTCCTGAAACAGTGGCTTATATTCAGCCCCATATCCCAGAGGCGATACAGGACAGACTGTGCCGTTTCCGTGCTGAGAGTATCCTTTTTTTTTGCGAGGAGCATAATATCGATATCCGAATAAGGTGCGACCTCCCTGCGTCCATAACCTCCGACAGCAACGAGGGCCAAATCGAGTTCCGAGTTCAGAGTTCCGAGTTCAGAGTTATATACTGAAATGAGAACATTATCAACAATATCCGCCAATTGACAGGCTGTTGATATTCCGTCAGTGCCTGACTTAATGAGTTCTTCAGCCTTGTTGCACAAAAGTTCATTAATATTCTGTCTTCTGTCCTCTATTTTCTGACTCCTGACTCTTGACTCCTGACTCATCTTTATTCATACCTCAATGCCACAATCGGGTCGTAAAGGGCTGCCTTTCTTGCAGGATAAACACCAAAGAAAACGCCTATCATGCCGGAAAATAAAAATGCAATAACAACAGACCACCATGTTATATGTGTGGGCAGAAAATCAAAAAAGTAATGGAGTCCCACAGATAATGCTATCCCGAGGATAATTCCTCCAACTCCTCCTATGACGCTGAGGATTACCGACTCGGCAAGGAACTGCAATAAGATGTCCCTGTTCTTTGCGCCAACGGCTTTTCTTATGCCTATCTCCCTTGTCCTCTCTTTGACAGAGACCAGCATTATATTCATGATCCCTATTCCACCCACAATAAGCGATATGGTGGCTATTCCTGCAAGGACTGCCGTCATTATGTTAAGGATCTTTCCCATGACAGCTATCATTTCATCCTGGCTGAGAATAGTAAAATCCTCTTTATTGGCATGCCTCCTTATCAATATCCCCCTGATCTCTTTTTTCGCCTCATCTATGAGCTCTGCATTTCTCACTTTCACCGTAATATTGAATAATCTGTCTGTATCAAACAATTCCAGAGCCGATGTTGTCGGGATAAATACCACATCATCTATATCAAACCCAAGGGCCATGCCCTTTGGCGCCATGATCCCTATGACCCGGTATTTTGTATCGCCTATGGAAACCACTGCTCCGAGGGGATTTGCGTCACCTATTACCTCCTTTTTCACTGTCCTTCCAAGGACGCATACCTTTTGTCTCGAATCCACATCCGAGGCATTGATTCCCCTTCCGATTTCGATTTTCAGGTTTCTTATGTCGAAATAGGGATCTGTAACTCCTACAATATACGTATCCCTGCTTTTCCCCTTGTATTTTATCCACGATGTGCCCAGGACTACAGGAACAGCATGAATTATGTTTTTTGCCCTTTTCTCAATAAACCTTGCCTCATCATAGGTGATCTTTCTGACAACGGATGTCCCCATGTGCATGCCGCCCTCTTTCGATGTCTTTCCAGGCACAACGATGAGTATATTTGAGCCGAGCTCTCCCAACTCCTTGTATATCTCCCTTCTTGCCCCTTCTCCGATGGATACGAGCAGGATAACTGCCCCGACTCCGATTATTATCCCTATCATTGTGAGGGCGGATCGTATCTTGTTTACAAACAACGAATCCTTCGCAACACTTATTGTCTCAATAACATCCACTGAAGCATACCCCGTCTTTTATTGTGATTATCCTCTCTGCGTGCTCCGAGATGGATTTCTCGTGTGTTACCATTATTATGGTAGCTCCCTCTTTATGTATAGATTTGAATATATCCATTATCTCCTGCCCTGTTTTTGAATCGAGGTTTCCTGTGGGTTCGTCGGCAAGTATCAGTGAAGGATTATTTATCAGGGCTCGCGCTATGGAGACCCTCTGCTGCTCTCCACCAGAAAGCTCGCTCGGCAGGTGGTTTGCACGATGGGATAAGCCGACCTTCTGCAAGAGATCAAATGACATTCTATTCCTTTCTTCTGAAGGCATTCCGCTGTAAAGTAACGGCAGCACCACATTCTTAATCGCAGAGAGTCGTGGTATGAGGTTAAAAGCCTGAAAGACAAACCCTATCTTTCTATTTCTTATCTCTGCCAGTTCATTGTCAGACAGGGTGTTTATGTCTATGCCGTCAAGGAGGTATTTACCTGATGTTGGCCTGTCAAGGCATCCTATGAGATTTAAAAGCGTTGATTTTCCCGAACCAGAAGGCCCCATTATGGAGAGGAATTCACCTTCTTTTATCTCAAGGGTTATGCCCTTTAAAACTTCCACTACTCTGCCATGCAGGATATAGCTTTTTTTAATATCATCCAGTATGACCATTACTTCCTTTTAACCCTTGCCCCATCCCTAAGCTTTGGCGTATCAGGGTTTATTATCACCTCATCGCCCTCGCTTATCCCTGACAAGACCTCTGTATACGTCCAGTTGGAGCGCCATGTCTTAATTTGAACGAGTCTTGCCTTTGAATTCTTTACAACATATACAAATGAGTTCCCATTCCTTTCGATTACAGCCTGTGACGGGATAATGAGGGCATTGTCCGCCTTGTCGACAATTACTTCCACCTCAGCAGACATGCCGGGTTTTATGGCAGGCGGCATCTCTTTCAGCCTCGCCCTTACCTCAAATGTCCTCGTCTCCTGTTTGCCTCCTGTAACAACAGGAGAGACCCTGTAGACCACGCCTTTAAAAACCCTGTCCTGATAGGCATCCATTGTTATGTTAACCTCTTTGCCAATGGATACCCTTGATATATCAGCCTCGTCTATAAACCCCTCCACATAGAGGGAATCTATGGACACAACCGTCCCCATGATGTTGCCCTTTACGATAGTATCTCCCAGTTCCACAAACCTTGCAGTGACAACACCATCTATAGGAGACCTTATGAATGAGTAACTGTAATTTAATTTTGCTATTGCGAGGGAATTCTCGGCCTCTTTAACCGAGGCATCTGCAACTGCATGCTCCTTTTCTGCTAAATCGAGCTCTGCTTCCGATATATACTCTGCCTTGATTAATTCCTTTGCCCTCTTTAACCTCTTATCGGCCTCTGACAATATGGCCTTTGCCTTTTGCAGAGTGGCTTCTGCGAGCCTAAGGTTCAGGTATTCCTCTTCAGAATCAAGCTCGGCAATAACTTTTTTATTGTCAACAAAAGTGCCTTCATCAAACAAGAGCTTTGTTATCCTTCCTGTCCGCTGAGAGCTTATCCTCGCCTCTGTCTCTGCCTTGATAGTCCCTGTGGATATGGCAGTAACAGTAATCAAAAAGGGCTGGCGCTGCACGGTTGCTGTTTTTACATCAACACCCTTTGAAATTTTAAGTAAAAGTATTGCTGCTGCTGAAATGAAAACTAAAACAGCAAGAATTTTTATGCCTTTACGCATTATCATAACCTTTTAAATTCAATAATTAATTCTATCCTATTAACTATAGCATCTTGTATAATAAAATTAAAAATTTTAATATACGCATTGTTTTATTGGAATAATTCAGACATTATTGTTATATTAATTATCTATGGATAAGGTCTTAAAAAAGATTCTGAGCGATTACAAAAAGAATGAAGGCAATCTGATATACCTTTTACAGAAGATTCAGGATGCATATGGGTATGTGCCTGAAGACGCCGTCAACTGGTTTTCGAACAAACTGGACATTCCTGCCAGCAAGTTCTACGGGGTTATAACCTTTTATCCAAAATTCCGCCTGAAGCCCACTGGCAAAAACACGATCACTGTTTGCTGCGGCGCAGCATGTCATATAAAGGGCAGCGATAAAATCCTTGGGGAAGTTAAAGGCATCCTGTCGCTCAAGGATGATGAAGATACTACGCAGAATCTATCTTTTACTGTCCAGAAGGCTACATGCATCGGTGCATGCAGTATTGCCCCTGTAGTAATTTTAAATGATCAGGTTTATGGAGACATGGACATGGAGAGGGTTTCCAAGCTGTTAAAGGGTTATGAAAAAGAGGGTGAATATACAGGTTTTGAATATTAGTCTATGAAAAACTCATCCATAGAAATAAAGGTATGCATGGGCACTTCCGGAAGGGCATCCGGAGGAGCAGATGTTTTACGTGCCTTTAAACAGTTCATCCATGAAAACGGCATAGAGGCGCAGATAAGCAAGAGATGCGGTTACAAGAAGGTCGGCTGCAGAGGCTTCTGCTCAAAGGATGTGCTTGTGGATGTGGTTATTAACGGGGAAAAAACAACCTACCAGTCGGTCAAGCCCATAATGGTCGAAAGGATTGTAAGTGAGCATATTGTCAATGGAGAGCCTGTATCCGAGTGGCTCACAAAAGAGGATTATGAGTCCTTCCACAATAAGCAGTACAAGATTGTCCTCGGTCCCTGCGGAGAAATAGACCCTGAAAACATAGAGGATTATCTGAATATGAACGGCTATAAGGCTGCAAAAAAGGCCATTACACAGATGTCCCGGGATGATGTGATAAAAAAGGTAATTATGTCAGGACTCAGGGGCAGGGGCGGAAGCGGCTTCCTCACAGGCAGAAAATGGGAGATATGCAAAAACCAGCACGAAAATCCTAAATATATAATCTGCAATGTTGGTGAGGTTAACAGGCCATTGGCAGAAGGCAATCCCCATGCAATAATCGAAGGGCTTTTAATCGGTGGGTACGCTATAGGAGCAGAAAAGGGCTATATATATATCAGGGAACGATACCATATATCTGTCGAAAGGCTGCATACTGCCATTTCTCAGGCAAGGGAGAAGGGGTTTATCGGTAAGAATATCTTCAATTCCGGTTTTAGCTTCGACATAGATTTCAGCTTCGGGACAGAGGCATTCATCTGCGGAGAAGAGACCGCATTAATGGAATCCATAGAGGGCAAAAGGGCAATGCCGAGGTTCAGGCCTCCCTTCCCTGCACAGAAAGGTTTATGGGGAAAGCCCACTGTAATCAACAATGCCGAGACACTCTCAAATATACCGATAATAATCGGCAAGGGTGCAAAATGGTATTCATCCATCGGGACAAAAGAGAGCAAGGGGACAAAGGTATTCACCCTTTCGGGAAAGGTGAAGAATACAGGTCTTGTGGAGATCCCTATGGGAATGTCCCTGAGGGACATAGTTTATGGCATCGGCGGAGGCGTAGAAGGAGATAAGGCGCTCAAGGCAGTGCAGGTAGGAGGGCCTTCCGGAGGCCTTATTCCAGTATCAATGATAGACATGGGTCTTGATTACGAAAGCCTGTCAAAGGTTGGAAGCATTGTTGGCTCTGGCGGAATGGTTGTTTTTGACGAGGATGACTGCATCGTATCCGTCACAAAGTTTTTCATAGAATTCCTCCAGCGGGAATCCTGCGGAAAGTGCACGCCGTGCAGGATCGGCACAAAGAGGATGCTTGAATTATTGACAAAGATAACAGAAGGAAAAGGAGAGGATTCGGATTTAGAAACTCTGGAGAGATTGAGTTCATTGATGACATCGTCGTCCCTCTGCGGTCTCGGAAGGACAGCTCCAAATCCTTTTATAACAGGCCTGAGCCATTTCAGGGATGAATACATAGCGCACATAAGGGATAAAAAATGTCCTGCCGGGGTCTGCACAGCACTCATAACTTTTACTATAATGGAAGAGTTATGCAAGGGATGCACCCTCTGCAAAAAGAAGTGTCCTGTGGGAGCAATAACAGGAGAGGTTAAGAAACCGCATAAAATAGACCCTGATTTATGCATAAAGTGCGGCGCATGTTTTAAGGTATGCAAGTTTAAGGCGATTAAGAAGGAGTAACAAATTGGAGACAGAAGTCAGAAAACTCATAAAGCTCAGAATAAATGCTATTCCCGTAGAGATTCCTGAAGGCACGACTATTCTTCAGGCTGCAAAGCAGATAGGCATAGAGATCCCTGCCCTCTGTTATCATCCGAAAATCACTAATTCAGGGGCATGCAGGGTTTGCCTCGTTGAAGTAAATGGACTGCCTCTGACATCGTGTACAACTCTGGCGGAAGAAGGCATGGAGGTTATTACAAACTCACCTTATATAGAAAATATAAGGAGGGATATAATAGACCTGATCCTCAGCGATCACCCTTACGACTGCATGGTATGCCAGAAGACAGGAGAGTGCGAATTGCAGGAACTGGCTTACAAATACGACATAAGGAAACCCATATTCAGCGGAGAAAGGAGAATTTATACAAAGAAGGACGGCAATCCTTTTATTGAGCGCGATATGGAGAAATGCATCCTTTGCGGAAGATGCGTAAAGATATGCGATGAGGTTCAGGGCGTGGGAGCTATAGATTTTGCATACAAAGGATTTACAACAAAGGTTTGTCCTCCCTTTGAAAAAGATCTCAACTGCGAGTTCTGCGGCCAGTGCGTGATGGTATGCCCAACAGGCGCGCTTGTGGGAAAGGAATGGATTGGCAAGGGTAGATACTGGAAGATAAGAGAGGTGGACACTACCTGCCCATACTGCGGCGTTGGCTGTAATATTACCCTTCATATAAAAGATAATGAGATAGTCCGTGTAACTTCAAAGGAAGACAGTGTCGTAAATAAAGGACTGCTCTGTGTTAAAGGAAGGTTTGCATATGAGTTCGTATCAAGCCCTGACAGGTTAAAAACACCACTTATCAGGCGGAATGGAGAACTCCAGCCTGCATCATGGGATGAGGCCCTCGATTATGCGGTTAAAAAACTGAGAGAAATAAAAGAGGCTTACGGACCTGATTCCATAGCAGGACTATCATCTGCCAGATGCACAACAGAGGAAAACTATATCTTCCAGAAATTCATGAGGGCAGTAATAGGAACAAATAATGTAGACCACTGCGCCCGCCTCTGACACGCCCCGACTGTGGCCAGTCTGGCCACCATATTCGGCTCGGGGGCAATGACAAACTCTATAAGAGAAATAGAGGGGAACGAAGTCATCTTTGTAACCGGCTCAAACACAAAGGAATCTCACCCTGTTATAGCCAATATGATGATAAAGGCATACAGGAACGGTGCAAAGATCATAGTAGCTGATCCGAGAAAAGTGGCTATGTGCAAATTTGCATATGTATGGCTCAGACAGAAGCCGGGTACAGACATTGCCCTTTTGAACAGCATGGCCCATGTGATCATTAAAGAAGGACTCCACAACGAAGGGTTTATAAATGAGTACACAAGGGGTTTTGATGAATGGAAAAAATCCCTCGAAGATTTTACTCCAGAGGTCGGAGAAAAACTTACAGGCGTTCCAAAAGAGGATATTATCAAGGCAGCCATAACATACGGCAGTTCAAGAAAGGCGTCCATATATTATACCATGGGGATTACACAGCACTCGCACGGTACGGCAAATGTAAATGCCATAGTAAATCTCGCCCTTTTAACAGGCAATATAGGCAGGGAATTTACAGGCATCAATCCTTTAAGGGGACAGAATAACGTGCAGGGAGCATGCGATGCAGGCTGTCTTCCCAATGTGTATCCGGGCTATCAGAGGGTTGATGTGCCTGATATACAGAAAAAGTTCGAATCTGCATGGGCAGTGTCCCTTTCTCCAAAGATAGGTCTTACAGCACCCGAGATTACGGAAAAGGCTGTTGAAGGCAAAATCAAGGCAGTTTATGTCATGGGTGAAAATCCTGTTTTAGGCGATCCCAATGTGGGACATACCATGGAGGGCTTCAAGAAGCTCGATTTTCTTATGGTTCAGGACATATTCCTTACAGAGACGGGTAAGCTTGCCCATGTTGTTCTGCCTGCTGTATGTTTTGCAGAAAAGGACGGGACATTCATAAATACCGAAAGAAGGGTTCAGAGGGTGAGAAAGGCATTGAGACCACCTGGTGAAGCGAGAGAGGATTCATGGATAATCTCTGAGCTTTCAAGACGCATGGGGTATGCGATGAACTTCAATTCTATGGAAGAGGTATTTGAGGAGCTTGGAAGCCTCTGGCCCGCCCTTGAAGGAATAACATATTCGAGGATTAGAAAACAGGGCATCCAGTGGCCCTGTCCCACAAAAAATCATCCGGGCACGGAGTTTTTATATAAAGGCGGGTTTCCGAGAGGACGGGTCTCATTTACGCCTGTTTCCTTCGAGCCTCCTGTTGAAAAGGCTGATAAAGAATATCCATTTATCCTCACTACAGGGAGAAACCTCTTCCAGTACCATTTCGGCTCAATGACAAGGAGGGTTAAAACCATCGAGAAACATGCAGGAGATGCATATATAGAGATGAATACCGATGATGCATCAAGACTTAAAATAAAGGATAATGACTCGGTCATGGTTTCATCGAGAAGGGGAAGCATTACCTTAAAGGCAAGGGTTACAGAACGGGTCAATCAGGGAGAGGTCTTTATTCCAATGCATTATGCAGAGGCTGCTGTAAATGTCCTCACCAACGAGAAGGCACTCGATTATTCGAAGACACCCGAATATAAAGTAACGGCAGTAAAAATCGAACCGGTAAAGGAGGGAAAATAATGTCGGACATGAAAAACGAACTGAAAATACAGGCCCTTTTTAAAGGCCTTGCGGACTCTGAAATAGAAAAAGTCATTCCATTTGTATCATTGGTGCGATTCCAAAAGGATGACCACGTGTTTAAGGAAGACGAACCATGCAAGGGCATATACATGATAAAAAGCGGAAAGGTGGAGATATCCAAGTCAACGCCGGATGGCTGGAGGCAGCCCCTTGTGATATTAAACACAGGCCATTTTATGGGTGAGATTGCACTCCTTGAAAAGACAAACCATGCATCCAATGCCAGAACTGTAGAACCCTCTGAACTATTTTTGATTCCAAAGGAATACTTCGAGGAGATGGAAAGAAAGGAGCCTTTTATAATATTGAAGATAATCAAAAATATTGCTATAATTGCAGGGCTCAATGTAAGACGCATGAATGAGAAGTTCATAAAAGTTCTTGTTAATTATTAATAAAAAGGAGGAGTATTTTATGCCGTATGATGCAACGAAGTTAGCTGACTGGCAGATTTCAGAAGAAGCTGAAAAGAACATGCCTACACCTGAGGAGTGGCGCGAAAGATTAGGACTGCAGAAAGATGAGATACTGCCTATGGGCCGCCTCTCCAAAATTGACTTTCTAAAGGTTATCGAGCGTCTTAAGGACAAGCCTGACGGCAAATACATAGAGGTTACGGCAATCACGCCGACACCTCTGGGCGAAGGCAAAACCACCACCTCTTGCGGCCTGATGGAAGGCCTCGGCAAGAGGGGCGTTAACGTGGGAGGCGCTCTGCGCCAGCCTTCAAGCGGTCCCACAATGAACGTGAAAGGCACCGCAGCAGGCGGCGGTAACTCCCTGCTGATCCCTATGACCGAACTTTCACTTGGGCTCACCGGCGACATCAACGACATCATGAACGCCCACAACCTTGCTATGGTCGCCCTCACCGCCCGCATGCAGCATGAGCGCAATTATAATGACGAGCAGTTGCAACGGCTCACCAGGATGAGGCGTCTTGATATAGACCCCACCCGCGTGGAGATGGGATGGGTAATGGACTTCTGCGCCCAGAGCCTCCGCAATATCATCATTGGCATCGGCGGCAAACAGGACGGCTACATGATGCAGTCAAAGTTCGGTATCGCAGTCGGATCTGAGTGCATGGCAATCCTTTCAGTAGCCAATGACCTTGCTGACCTGAAAAAGCGCCTGAACAACATCACAGTTGCCTTTGACAAAAACCATAAACCAGTCACAACAGGAGATCTTGAAGTCGGCAACGCAATGGCTGCCTTCATGCGTAATACCATTAACCCAACCCTTATGTGCACGGCCGAATACAATCCATGCTTTGTGCATGCCGGGCCGTTTGCGAATATAGCTATAGGGCAATCATCCATTATTGCCGACAGGATCGGACTGAAGCTCTTTGATTATCATGTTACGGAGTCCGGCTTTGCAGCGGACATCGGTTTCGAAAAGTTCTGGAACGTCAAGTGCCGCCTCAGCGGACTGAAACCCCATGTGTCGGTGCTGACCACCACCGTGCGCGCCTTGAAAATGCACGGCGGCGGGCCAAAAGTCGTGCCGGGAAAAGCCCTGCCCGAAGAGTACACCAAAGAGAATATTGCCCTTGTCGAAAAAGGCTGCGCCAATATGGTTCATATGATAAATATCATCCGCAAGTCCGGCATCAACCCTGTGGTCTGCGTCAACCGTTTCTACACCGATACGGATGCGGAAGTGGCGGTTATCAAAAAAGCCGCGGAAGCGGTAGGAGCCCGCTGCGCTGAATCGCAGCACTGGCTCAAGGGCGGCGAGGGAGCGCTGGAACTGGCAGATGCCGTCATTGACGCCTGTAACGACAAGAATGACTTCAAGTTCCTCTATCCGCTGGAGATGAAACTGCGCGACCGCGTAGCTATCATCGCAAAAGAAGTGTACGGCGCAGACGGCGTCTCATGGACACCCGAGGCTGAAGCAAAGGCAAAGATGCTCGAAGATGATCCCAAGTATGCAGACTACGCAACAGTGATGGTAAAAACGCATCTGAGCCTTTCCCACGACCCTGCTGTCAAGGGAGTTCCTAAAGGCTGGACCCTGCCCATAAGGGATGTTCTGATTTACTCGGGAGCAAAGTTCCTCTGCCCAGTGGCAGGAACAATAAGCCTCATGCCCGGAACGAGTTCCGATCCTGCTTTCCGAAGGATCGATGTGGATACCAAAACAGGAAAGGTGAAGGGACTGTTCTAAACATTTTTGCTTCTACAGTTACCGACAAGCCTCCAGAAATATATTCTGGAGGCTTCTTGTTTTCAGGTATAATACGTTTATGGGAGTAATCAAAAAGAGTACGCTCTCATTAATAATTGCAGTTGTTTTCTCCTTAATACTGCATCTTGTAGTTATTGCTGGCATTTCAGGAATATATCTATTTAGTTTTAAAGAACTGTTTTCAACAAAACCATTCTATGCAAAAATCGTATCAGAGTTCCCTGAAAAACCTAACTTGAGTAAATTAATTAAAGAACCGCCTCCTGTTCAGCCTGACAACACACCTCAAAAACAAGAAACTCCTCCAGAAACAGAAGAAGATATAAACAGGACGGAACAGCCTTCAGAAGTCCTTCCTGTCGACAGACAGGCTCAGGATGATAAGGACGAATTCCAACAAACAGCCGACAGGCCTTTGGCGAGCCTGCCTGTAAGCGAAAAGCCAATAGAGCCACCTAAAACTCAGGATACTGTTCAGATACTAAAATCCGCAAGGGAAAAACTCTATTTCGACATTTACTGGCTCGGCATCTATGTTGGAAAGGCAGTCCTTGAGGCTGTAAATGACAACGGCAATGTGAAAATAACCTCGCAGGTTCATTCAGCACCATTAATCTCTGCATTTTATAAAGTGGAGGATTATGCAGAGAGTCAGGTAATAAACGGCACTCCGTCTTTTTTCAAGATAAAGCAGCGCGAGGGAAGGAAAAGGGGTAACAAGGAAACATTCTTTGATGCAACAAACAAAAAGATCACTCATATAAACCACATTAAAGGAACAAAGGACGAGCATACTATTAATGCTGAGAATTTGTGGGATGTAATGTCCGGCTTTTATTATTTGCGGACGCAGAAACTCAATATAGGTGAAACCGTCTATATCAATATCTTCGACAGCAATAAATTTTACAAGGCTGAAGTCGAGGTCCTGAGAAAAGACAAAATAGTAATGTCCGATGAAAAAGAGCTGGATGCAGTAGTGGTAAAGCCCAGACTTAAATCAGAGGGCCTGTTTGAGAATAAAGGAGATATATCTGTCTGGCTCTCTGACGATGATATGAAAATACCGCTCAAAGTCGAAACCGAAGTGCCTATAGGAAAGGTTACTGCTGAGTTGAAATCACTGGAAACAGAGAAATAAAAGTTTCCTGCATAGTTAAGTTATACCTAAGTTAAGCGATTTTATATGTCAGGCACGGCTCAAAGACTTTAAAAAGTGACAGATCCAGTGCATACTAAAGATTATAATCGCATCATCCAACAAGCATCCAATGTAGTAGATGACGGATACAAGATAAATGTCTTTACAAGTGCGAAGTTTAAAGTCTTATCGCCGCACCTGACATATAACTCGAAGATTAGAATGGCTTAATTTAAGTTATAATAAAAGTTAACCTTAATAAAAACATAGAACAATGCAGGAATATATAATCATAAAAGGCGCAAGAGAACACAATCTCAAAAACATAGATGTAACAATCCCGAGGGACAAGATAACTGTCATTACAGGCCCCTCCGGCTCTGGAAAGTCGTCCCTCGCCATGGATACCATCTATGCAGAGGGACAGAGGAGATATGTTGAGAGCCTTTCTGCATATGCACGGCAGTTCCTTGAGCAGATGCAGAAGCCTGAAGTTGATTATATCGAAGGACTCTCTCCTGCCATTGCCATTGACCAGAAGACTGTTACCAGAAGCCCCCGTTCTACTGTCGGAACCATCACAGAAATATATGATTACATGAGGGTGCTTTATACGAGGATAGGCATCCCGTACTGTTATCAATGCGGTTCGGTTATCACAACGCAGGACCTGCACAATATCATAAGGGCAATACTCTCATTACCATCAGGAACAAGGGTTCAGGTGCTTGCTCCAATTGTAAGGGAAAGGAAAGGCGAATACAAAAGAGAGCTGCAGCAGATGAGGATGGACGGTTTTGTCAGGGCAAGGATCGACGGCAAGATGGTGGATCTGACGCAGGACATTTCCCTTAAAAAGCAGCAGAGGCATACCATAGAGATAGTAATAGACAGATTTATAATAAAGCACTCCATAGAAAGGCAGATAAGGCAGGCCATAGACACATCCCTGAGATATGCAGATACGGTCATAATCAATCTCATAGATGAAAACAGGGACATTCCATTCAGCAGAACCCTCGCCTGTCCTAAGTGCGGAATAAGTTATCCGGAAATCGAGCCAATGCTTTTTTCCTTTAACAGCAAATACGGTGCATGTCCGCGGTGCAACGGTACTGGATTTGAAGGTATAAGCGACGAGTTTGAAGTTGAGAGTCCCGAGTTTGGAGTTGTGGATGAGGAGGAATTCACTCATTTAGCAGCATGCAAGGGATGTAACGGCATGAGACTGAGAAAAGAAGCATTAAGCATAAAGCTTAATAATACGAGCATTGGCGAATTTGCCGGCATGTCAGTTAAAGATGCAAAAGCCTTTGTGCATGGTCTAAAACTCTCTGAAAGGGAAACGGTAATCTCAAGAAGGGTTCTTAAAGAGGTGAAGGACAGGCTCTCATTCCTCGACAGGGTTGGTTTGGGTTATTTAACTCTTGACAGGCCTTCCCTCACACTCTCAGGCGGAGAGGCCCAGAGAATAAGGCTGGCAACACAGATAGGCTCATCTCTCACGGGAGTCCTTTATGTGCTCGATGAGCCGAGCATCGGCCTGCATCCGAGGGACTGTGCAAAACTCCTTAAAAGCCTTTCTTCCATTAGGGACGCCGGAAATACGGTAATCATTGTTGAGCATGACGAAGAGATCATAAGAAGTGCAGACCATGTTATAGATATGGGACCAGGCGCTGGCAAAAACGGCGGATGGATTATATCGACAGGCTCGCCTGTCGATATAATAAAAGACGGGTCGTCAATCACAGGGAAATATCTTGGCGGACAGCTCGCAATACCTATACCTGAAAAGCGGCGCAGACCAAGAGAGTTCTTGAAGATAACGGGAGCATCTGAATTCAATCTGAAAAATATCAATGTCTCAATCCCCATCGGAGTATTTGTGTGCGTGACAGGCGTTTCGGGATCGGGCAAAAGCACATTGATTTTTGAGATTCTATATAAGGCAATGTCAAGGCATATCTACAACAGCAGCCTGATTCCAGGTAAATATAAAAAAATTGAGGGCATGGAAAAGATCGATAAAGTGATATGCATTGACCAGTCTCCATTGGGAAGGACTCCACGGTCAAACCCGGCTACATACACAGGAATACTTACAATTATAAGGGACCTTTTTTCCCAACTGCCTGATTCGAGGATAAGGGGATACAAACCTTCGAGGTTCAGCTTTAATGTGACCGGCGGAAGATGCGAGGCATGTCAGGGAGATGGATTGAAAAAAATAGAGATGCATTTCCTGCCCGATGTATATGTGACATGCGATGTGTGTAAAGGCAAAAGATATAACAAAGAAACTCTCGACATTTATTACAAAGAAAAAAACATATCAGACATCCTTGAAATGACAATATCAGAGGCGCTTGAGTTCTTTTCGGCCATCCCTCCTCTCAAGCAGCGCCTCGATATTTTAGAAGACATGGGAATGGGATATCTCAAATTAGGCCAGCCTGCAACAACCCTTTCAGGGGGAGAGGCGCAGAGATTAAGGCTCTCCAAGGAATTGGGCAAGAAGGCCACGGGCAATACCCTGTACATCCTCGATGAGCCCACAACAGGGCTGCACTTTGTTGACATTCAGAGGCTTCTCAATGTTATAAATAGACTCGTTGACATGGGCAACAGTGTTATAGTAATCGAGCATGACCTCGATATAATTAAGTCTGCCGATTACATTATCGACCTCGGGCCTGAAGGCGGGGAAGAAGGCGGAAGAATAGTGGCAGCCGGAACACCGGAAGATGTGGCAAAAAACAAAGAATCGTATACTGGAAGGTATCTGGCAAAGAAGATAATTTAGGCAATGGGCAATAGGCAAAAGACAAAAGACAAAAAAAATAATATTTTTGGAACAGGGATAAATGGTTATTCAGTTATTTCACATCGCCTATTGCCTATCGCCTATTGCCTTTTGTTTATCTTATCTTCCTGCACCCCTGCTCAGGAAAAGCTCTACAAAGAGACCCGCACTTCTATGTATACTATTGTCTCGATTACGGTATCTTCAGACTCCGAAGAAAAGGCAAAAACAGCAATTGACAGGGCATTTAACGAACTGGACAGACTTGCAAGGCTTTTAAATTTTTATTCTGAAGACAGCGAAATATCCATGATTAATAGAAACGCTGGCGACAAACCTGTAAAGGTATCTCCAGAGACATTGGAGATAATAGATAAGGCGCTTTATGTATCGGAAAATACGGAAGGCGCATTTGATATTACAGTCGGTCCTGTAGTACGTCTGTGGGACTTCCAAAATAAGGTGCTGCCTGATGAAAAATTAATTAAAGAAAAACTTAAACTCGTGGGATACAAGAATGTAATTGTGGATAAGGAAAAATCCAAGGTCTTTCTCAAAACAAAAGGAATGCAGATAGACTTAGGCGGCATTATAAAAGGCTATGCAGCGGACAAGGCAGTAGAGGTGCTTAGAAAGAACAGGATAAAATCAGGCATTGTGGCTATCGCAGGAGATATAAAGGTGTTCGGGAAAAGACCGCCGACAGGATCGGATAACGGGCTGTGGAATGTTGGAATACAAAACCCGAGACAGAAAAGCGACAAGGATGAAATCATTGCTGCCATCGGTCTTTCGGATATGGCAATATCCACATCAGGTGATTACCAGAGATTTTTTATAAAGGATGGGAAAAGGTATCATCATCTTCTCAATCCAAGGACAGGCTATCCTGCTTATGGCTGCCAGAGCGTAACAATAATAACAAGGGATGCTGCATTTACAGATGCCTTTGCCACAGGCATATTTATCCTCGGCCATCAAAAGGGAATGGATGTTCTAAAGAGGTTGGGATTTGACGGCGTTATAGTTGACAAAGATGGTAAAATACATGCCACAGAGGGGATAAAAGATAAGATAAAATGGAGTAATGGAGTGTTGGAGTAATGCAGATAACGTGTCCTGTTTGTAAAAAGAAGACAACATGGGAGGAAAATCCGTGGAGGCCCTTCTGTTCAGAAAGATGCAAGCTGATCGATTTAGGGAAATGGGCATCTGAGGAGTATAAAGTTCCGGGAGAAGAAGCAGCGGAAAAAGAAGAGAAAGAGAAAAACAGTGCAAAAGACCAATAACGAGTAAGTTAATTATAAAAAGGGGGATTTCATAAGGGGGACAACGTCCCCCTTATGCCCCAAAAGGAGGATTTACATGACAAGGATTATTGTGACAGGCGCGACAGGAAGGATGGGGAGCAGGATTGCTGCCCTTTCAAAGGATTATCATGATTTAAAGCTTGTGGGAGCAACCGAGAGAAAAGGACATGACGCAATAGGCAAAGACATTGGCCCAATTGTAGGAATCGGTGAAACAAACGTAAAATTGACAGACAAGCTCGAAGATGTTATCGACACCTGTGATGTCATCATTGACTTCACATCCATAAATTCAACGCTGCAGCATGCAAAGTTAGCCGCTGAAAGAAAAAAGGCAATGGTAATCGGCACAACAGGATTCTCAAAAGAAGAGTTGGAACCGATAAAAGAATTTTCAAAAGATACCCCCATAGTTCTTGCCCCGAATATGAGCGTTGGCGTTAATCTTCTTCTCAAAGTTTTGCAGGATATTGCAAGGGTGCTCGGTGATGACTATGACATTGAAATAGTAGAGGCTCACCATAGGCTTAAGAAGGATGCTCCGAGCGGTACAGCCATGAAGATGGCACAGGTGATTGCAGATGCAGTCAACAGAGACCTCGACAATGTGGCTGTCTATGCAAGAAAGGGATTAATCGGCGAGAGAACGAAAAAGGAAATAGGCATTCAGACAGTAAGGGCCGGAGACATTGTTGGGGAGCATACAGTATTATTCGGAGGACTGGGAGAGAGAATAGAAATTACGCACAAGGCATCCAGCAGGGATACCTTTGCAAGGGGCGCATTGAAGGCGGCACTATGGCTTTCAGGCCGAACTTCTGGACTCTACGATATGCAGGATGTGCTGGGACTGAAATAGGGCGGTTACGCCCAGGGCGTTCCGCCGTCCACAATGCTGTGCTCTTCCCACATAAACCAGCTTCCTGTATCTGACATAAAGAAATATGTATTTGCAAAGATGGCATGATGCTGCTCTTCTTCGTGAACAAGCCTTTCAAAAAGCTTTCTCTCTTTTTCCGTAGCAGCTTCAGAAGCAGCCTTTTTATAAAATTCAATCCCGTGTTTTTCCATGTCAGCAGCAATCTTGAATGCATCGAGTTCATCCTTTGTAGCCTCAACCCGCTCCATCATTTCGTGCTTGAGTTCTTCAAAAATAGTCTTTACATTTTTCATGGGACTTACAGTGTGAATGGTGATGTCAAGGCCCTTGAATAAATCAGAAAGCATATCGAGGTGCCTCTTTTCATCCTCTACAATAGATAAAAACATCTTTTTGCCTACTTCATGGTTGCACTTTTCGGCTGCCTCTCTATAAAACTTTATAGCATCCGTCTCCATTTTTATTGATACTTCAATTGCATTCATAATTTCTCCTGAAATTCTATTAATCTATCTTTTCAAACATGTCTTTACTTGCGCCGCAAACAGGACACACCCAGTTATCAGGAAGATTTCCGAACGGCGTTCCTGCTGCAACACCTGAATCAGGGTCGCCGTATTCAGGGTCGTAAACATAGCCGCATATGCTGCATTTCCATTTTTCCATAATTCCTCCAGTTATTTCTATTAAATAGTATAAAAAAATCTATTCCTTGTCAAGTTTTTCCATCTTTACCTTTGCTATTCGCTGGCCGACCATTTCAATAACCCTTAATTTTTTATCTTCCATTTCTATAATATCGCCGGTCTGCGGTATCCTCTGGAGATATGTAATAATAAAGCCTCCCAGTGTCTCATATTCCGGCGATTCCGGTATTTCTATATTATAATCCTCCATGAGATCGCTCACACTTATGGAGGCATCTATTATTACAGTGCCGTCGCTGAGTTGAATGACAGGGCTCTCTATATCGTATTCATCCCTGATCTCGCCGACAATTTCCTCAAGGAGGTCTTCCAGGGTTACAAGGCCCGAGACAGCGCCGTATTCGTCTATAACTATTGCCATATGTATCCTTTTTTTCTGCATTTCCCTCAGGAGGATGCTTATCTTCATTGTCTCGGGGATGAATATGGGCGGCTTTATGATCTTATGGATATCCACGCTGCCTGTTTTTGAGAGTATATTATAAAAATCCTTTGCATACAGAATGCCCCTGATGTCATTTATGTCTTTCCCTATAACAGGGTAACGGGAGAACTTCTCCTCGGATATTATAGACTTAACCTCATCAACCGGCATATTGATGCCTATGGCCACCATCTGGGGGGCAGGCCTCATTACCTCCTTTGCAAAGGTATCAGTAAACTCAAAGACGCTGTGTATAAGCTCTTTTTCTTCGGGTTCAAAAACACCCCTCTCACCGCCCTCTTCTATGAGCATCTTCACTTCTTCCTCGGTGATATAACCCCTCTCTGTAAATGCCTTTTTGCCGAATGGCTTCAATAATATATTTGTGCTTGACGTAAGAATGCTTACAAATACAGTTGCCAGCTTAGAAATTCGGTTTATTGCAGGGGCAGTAAAGAGCCCCACACCTTCGGGATTTGATAACGCTATGGACTTTGGAATAAGCTCTCCGAATATGAGGGAAAAGTAAGTGATGCATGCAACCACAACACCTATGGCTATTGCCTCGCTTGATGCAGATATGAAGGTTATTGGGACGGTCTTTAATACGGGCTTTATTACTTCCACTGCAGCAGCACCGCCGATAGCAGATGCAAGAGCGCCTGCCAGCGTAACTCCTATTTGGATTGTTGCGAGGAACCTGTCAGGGGATTCCCTGAGCTTATCCAAAATCTCGGCATTTTTTTTCCCCTCCTCCACAAGCTGTTTTACACGCGTCCTTCTGATCGTGACAACGGCTATTTCAGAGGCGGCAAAAAAGCCGTTTATGAGGATAAATATAGATATTAGTAATATCTCAAGCCACATAAATTAAGCGGGATATTTACGGAATATCGTCATTGCGAGGGATACTCCTCGCTATGACGATTTAAAGGGTTAGGTAAGTTCGGATCCATATATGGATAATTATATCATCTTTCTCTGTCTTTTCAACCCGGTTACGGGTTAGTTGTAAGTATCATCCTTACCATCTCAGGATAATGCGCAATAAGTCTCAACTCATCGTCGGTAAGGGGCTTTTGTGTATGCAGGTTTGCATACTGGGCAAGATCGAGTATCTTTCTTGCCTCGTTGTCGTCGTGGAATTCTATGCCAAGCTTGCTGTAGACATGCCTGAAGCCCTTTATGCCGCCGTATTCGCCTGTTGTTATTACGCGGCCTGTTTCCACAAGCTCGTGCTCTCCCCTTCCTACATCCTCCGGGTCGTAGAGTTCGTAGTTTCTCCTGTCCTTCAATGCACCGTCTGCATGTATTCCGGATTCGTGTGCAAAGGCATTTGCACCAACACCGGGCTGATTAATCGGTATTGGCAGATTAAAGGCATACGATGCATACTTTGCTATCTTCCATGATTTTGTCAGATCCACATGTTCGTCGAGGGGAACCTTGTCCTTAACGCCGTGTGAGAATTTAAGGGCAAGAATAGTTGAAACGAGGTCGCAGTTTCCAGCCCTCTCTCCATAGCCGTTTATTGTAGTGTTTATATAGGCATCAACGCCTGCCTCTATGGCTCCCTGAGCACCTGCCACAGAAACCGCCTCTGCCATGCCGAGGTCGTTGTGGCAGTGCATCTCGACAGGGAATTTTGTTGCAAATGATAGTGCCTTTATCCTCTCATAAATCGTTATCGGGTCGTCTGCTCCGAGGGTATCGCAATATCTGAACCTGTCAGCGCCGGCTTCCTTGCCTGCAAGTGCAAACTCAATAAGCCTGTCAAGCTCTGTCCTTGACGCATCCTCTGCATTAACGCCCACTGTTTCTGCACCGAGTTCTTTGGCAAGCTTTACGGATTCTTTAACTGTCTTCAAAATGTCCTTCCATGATTTTTTGCCCATGAACTTTGCACGCAGCATTATTTCCGATGTGGACATGGAAATGTTGAGATGCTTCAATCCTGGACAGTTCTTAAAGGACAGCTTCACATCTTCAGGGACAGCCCTGCACCAACCTTCGAGGCGTATCCTCTTCATTGCCCCTGCCTTGGCAAGCTCAAGATTAGCATTAATATAATTAGACTCGTGCTTAAGGGTCGGAAAACCCACCTCGCTCTGATAGATGCCCATCTCATCGAGGTATATATTCAGCATTGTCTTTGAGAGCTTTGGCAGCAGAATCCTCGATGTCTGAACGCCGTCTCTATTGGTAACATCGATGAGATATACTTTGTTGTTGCTCATTTTTCTCCTTACTCCTATATCTTTATTGGTTTTATTTCTTTTTTGTGATTTCCCTTGCAATGGCCACCTTCCCTGTCCTTACAAATTCCTTTATGCCCATAGGCTTCATCAATTCGATGAATGCCTCAATTTTTTTCTCATCACCCGTTATTTCTACAGTGTAGGTATTGGGACTTGAATCCACTACCCTTCCCCTGAATATCTCGGCGGTCCTCAGTACCTCTGCCTTGTTCTCCTGTTTCGGGGCAACCTTTACAAGGACCATTTCCCTTTCCACATGGTCAAGCTCGGTGAGGTCTATAACTTTTATCACATCGATCAATTTGTTGAGCTGTTTAGTGATCTGCTCTATGACCCAGTCGTCTCCTGTGGTGACAATGGTCATAATCGAGATGTTGGGGTCTATTGTCTCGCCCACGGAAAGGCTCTCGATATTATATCCCCTGCCGCTGAAAAGGCCCGAAACCCTCGAAAGGACCCCGAATTTATTTTCCACAAGCACAGAAATGGTGTGTCTCATTTCATGACCTCCGCTTACTTTACTGCCTTAAGTTTCTTTTCAGCCTTTTTCTCTTTTTCTTCAAAGAGCATGGAATCCAGCGTTGCACCTGCCGGAACCATTGGATATACCTTCTCCTTCCAATCGCAGACAAAGTCCATGAACACAGGCTTCTTTATCTTGATTGCCTCCTTCAATACAGGTTCCACTTCGCTGGGTTTTGTCGCCCTTAAACCAACGGCTCCGTAAGCATGGGCAAGCTCAACAAAATCAGGAGTGGTCTCTGTTTCAAGGTAGACATGGGAATATCTCTCCTGGTAGAAAAGCTCCTGCCACTGTCTTACCATGCCCAGATACCTGTTATTTAAGATGGCAACTTTGACAGGCAGCTTGTAAATAACTGCTGTGGCAAGCTCCTGTATATTCATCTGTATGCTTCCGTCACCTGCTATGTCTATAACGAGTTTATCGGGATGCGCAAGCTGTGCGCCTATAGCTGCGGGGAAACCATATCCCATTGTCCCGAGTCCTCCGGAGGTCAAGAACCTTCTTGGTTTGTCGAGCTTGTAAAACTGGGCTGCCCACATCTGGTTCTGTCCCACCTCCGTGGTTATGATGGCGTCTCCCTTTGTAATGTCATATATCTTTTCCACGACAAATTGGGGTTTAATCACATCAGGGTTATATGTGTAAGTTAATGGCCTCTCCTTTTTCCATTCTGCTATCTGCTTCAGCCACGCCTTTCTTACCTCTTTCCACTGCTCCTTTATATCTTCTTTCAGGATCTTGTTCATCACCGTGAGCACCTTCTTCACGTCTCCAACTATGGGAACGTCAACCCTCACATTCTTCCTTATGGAAGTAGGGTCTATATCTATGTGAACTATTTTTGCATGGGGAGCAAAGCCTTCTATCTTTCCGGTAACCCTGTCGTCAAACCTCATTCCAACGGCAATTAATAAATCGGATTCCTGAACGCTCTTATTTGCATAGTAAGTGCCGTGCATTCCGAGCATACCGAGGGATAACTCATTGGTTCCCGGGAATGAGCCGAGTCCCATAAGGGTCATGGTGACAGGAATGCTCGCATGTTCTGCAAGCTCCTTCAGTTCTTTTGATGCACCGGAGATTATGCAGCCGCCTCCTGCAATTATGACAGGCCTCTTTGCCCTTACGATTTCATGGGCTGCCCTTTCTATCATCCGTCTGTTGCCCTCATAGGTGGGATTATAGCTCCTGATCTCTACATGATCAGGCCATACAAAGTCTGTCTTGCTGGATGTCACGTCTTTAGGCAGATCAATCAATACCGGGCCTGGCCTTCCTGTTGCGGCTATATGGAATGCCTCTCTGATCTGCTCTGCCAGTTCATTCACATCCTTTGCAAGTATGTTGTATTTTGTGCACGGCCTTGTTATGCCTACAATGTCCGCCTCCTGAAAGGCATCGTTTCCAATGAGCATGGTTGGAACCTGCCCTGTCAATACAACAAGCGGAATAGAATCCATGTATGCCGTTGCTATGCCTGTAACAGTGTTTGTAGCGCCCGGGCCTGATGTCACAAGGACAACGCCTGGTTTTCCTGTTGCCCTTGCATAGCCATCTGCTGCATGGACAGCTCCCTGCTCATGCCTTGTAAGAATCAGTTGTAAATCCTTGTCGTCATAAAGGAGATCGAAGATACTCAGGATAACCCCGCCAGGGTATCCGAAGATATATTTGACCCCTTCCCTCTTTAGGGATTCGATTATTATCTCAGCACCTGTCATTTTCCCAGACACTTTCATAATTTTGCTCCTCATAAAAAATTCCAAATCCTAATTTCGAAATTCGAATTTCGGATTTAGTGCTTACATTAGGTTATGAAGTATTAGCATATCATAATTTTCATGAACTTTTCCAGAATATTAATGGGTTG
>Ga0209721_1000460_pt1 | contig 36838 bp, 28 predicted proteins | sample TshhotsprinmetaG_FD_184139 | JGI IMG/M metagenome (GOLD analysis project Ga0209721, IMG submission 184139) | Hot spring microbial communities from South Africa to study Microbial Dark Matter (Phase II) - Tshipise hot spring metaG (SPAdes)... | ecosystem: Environmental > Aquatic > Thermal springs...
CAGAAAATATCAGGTTCTTAACCAGAGGTTAACATGACAGGATAAGTTATGGACTTCAAATGGTCTTGGGGAGTCTGGAAATCTATAGGAGATAATCTCTACAGTTTAGACATAACGCTGGACGATCTCTGGAACTGGATTAACAGACTCCCAAATCAAGCAGCTAAAGATGAAGATTATAAATTTCTGATCGATATTCTTTCACAAGAGTCAGTTATCATTTATAAAGAGCGAGAATGGACATCAGTCTATCCAGGAGTCATAAGACTTATTAAATCGTGTTCAATTGAAGACTCCACTAAAATTCCTGAAGCGTCACCCAGCGGGATAACTATTCCCACTGGTAACAATGATCTCACCACTGTACAGTTTAATCGCGTATTGCCTTTTATAGATGCAGATTGGAAATTGGAGCGCTTAGAAGATTCTTTCATGGAAGTCTATAATTTGTTTCCAACAGATCCAGAACGAGCTACACACATAGCTGTGCTAAAGATGTATAAAACTAAAACAGCTCCTTATTTTAGAGGCTCTATCCCAGAGGATACAAAGATTACTCCTACAGCAGAACTTAATGAAGATTTTATACATCGATTTCTGTTATTACAACCTATCTACCGAGCAGCGCTGTTAGCTCTCATAGAGAGTTGGTATCATGAACTGGAAGAACATAGAACCAATTTGATAAAAGTTTTAGGGACTTCATATGATTATCTAGTAGATCTAGCTTTTCCATTATGGAAAACTCTTCCTTATAAAGCTGTAGCAGATTATCTAAATCGGGCTCCTTATTTGTTACAAGCTTATAGTACTTGGCCTATTCCACTCCTATGGATGATAAATCGATTAGAACCTAGTGAAGTAGAATTTCTCTTAAAAGCCTGTTCTGGTAAAGTAATTTCATTTCCGGATATCTCGAGCTTTACTTCTAATCAAGACCTAGAAACTGTAAATCAATGGACACTTTTATCTTACCAGAAGATGTTAGATGAAGTTCAGACTATATGGGAAGAACGTCTTAAGACTCAAAAAGAAGAATTAACTAAACTCCCACAGATGATCTCTCAGTTAAATTCACACTCTAAGTTACTGCTCCAACTCTGGAATCTCTGGTTCAAAAAATTCAATACAGTTTAGACTAATTACCTATGGATAAATTATCATCTTATCAGAAAGCTTATCAGCGAGAGCGTCTTACTGAGCTTCTCCAGTATCATAATCTTAATCCTAACAAGTTTGATTATGTCTGGAGTAATCAACTCTACACCTATGTCGCTACTAAAAAGCCTCTAAAACTCTATATAGCTTGTTATGAAGATAGTGTAAGTAATCATTTTCAAGGTCTATATATAAGCCATGAATCATATAGACTCTCTAAAGGTCAACCATCAGGCTTTTCTGCTTTAGTTTTTGGACAACAACGAAATCTTATTGCTAGAAATGATGGTAAAACTATCTATCTAGGTGTAGAATTACCATTTGGTTGGGTACCTGTAGGTATCTTGAAAAATGATCAAATCATTCATCGTGTTTTTTAATAAGGAGGTTTTATGACTTATAAAGAAGAAATATTAGATAAACTCAGAGAAAATTTTCCTAGGCTAGAATTATCTAAATTGAGCTTTAATAAAAAGAACAGAGCTTTTAGTTGGACGTTAGATCCCGATAGTAATCATGATATCTCTTTCTCTCTGGCTAAGCCTTCTTCTAACCCAAAACAGTTTACCCTTACAGACGGATTAACTCTTTCTCAAGAACACGCTTATCTTACTACTGAACACTTTTGGAATTCACTTAAGCGAGATATACCTGACATGATGCTCAAACTTATAGAAAATCCTAGATTAAAAATAAAAAATCATCCACTTCAACCATTGGTACCAGAAGATGAAGTAGAAATAAAATTAGGTTATAATATCAAAATCTTAGATATTTCTATTGTTTGCTTATATCAGATACCTAAACATGAGATCTATATCCCTGTAGCTATTTTCTCATTATCAAAAGGGACTTGGATCAGTGATCAATATATCGTAGTCCCTAAATAATCGATTAACGATACCATGTTCCGATAGTTTAAGTATAGTTTAATCAGCAGTCGAGACTGCTAATAAAAGGAGATGAAAGAACATATGGCAGACCTTTCCAAGATCAAACAGGCTCTAGAGCGTCATGAAGTAAAAGAGAAGCGAGACGATAATCCTGACAACTGGTATGTAAGTCATTTTCTTACTGTAGAAAATCAATATCAAGGGAAACTCGTCAGTGATAGTAGAGGAGATCTAGTCTCTTCAGGCTGGTTTTATCGGCTCCCACTTCTGGTAGAAGGAAAAATCCGTTCTCGTTATTATCGTTATTATCCCAACAATCCTATTGAACGTTTCCTTGCTCAAGCTAAGGAAAGTGGACTCATTCGTGAAGGACAGCTCTGGAAATATGATAAGCGACTTTTGACCAAGATGATGTTCATCGTACAGAAAGTGCAGAATGATGAAGAACGTATCAAGTTGCAACAACCTCATCTCTTCTATCTGAGGGGTACACGTGCGAATCAGCAGATTTTGCTGAGTATCAAAAATATTCTGTCTGATAGTGACGTCCCTGAAAGCGATTTAGCTAATATCTTTGATCCTTATGTAGCTTCCTTCCGACTTGCATTGAATTATATCCCTGGACGTGAAGGTTCTACGGCGCTGACACTGTCCATGGCTCAATATAAACCACCACAGCTTCCGGAACAGCTCAAAGAGTTTGATCTCAGCAAATTGGGCATAAATACTGAAGAAGAGTGGGAACCTGATCATGATGAGTATCTAGAAGCAGTTGAGAAGTTTGAAGAAGCGCTCAGGCTAGATAATGATCAATCTGAAGCTCCACCAAAATCAAAAACCACTTCTCCTAGCTCAAAATTCAAAGCTAAAGCTAAAACTCAGTCCTCTTCCGACGTAAGCGAAAGCGCTAATCTAGCTGGAACAGTCATCACTAAGGACGGATTCACTTATGAATTGACTGAGAAAGGAGTTCCGACTTGTTTTACACAAGCTGATACGTCAGACACTCGTTGTCTGAAATGCGATTTCTTGGCTGAGTGCCTCTCTTCTTAAGCACTATCTTCTCTACCCGCTTAAACTGAGAAGTCTAAGCGGGTAGATCCCTTGAGTCATAATATCGGATAATCACCATGAGATATCTTGTTACAGCTGATCTACATCTTCATAACTTTATTGCCCATTCAATCTATCCTAATTTCAGATTGGATCAATTTCGATGGGTAAGTGAATGGTGGTCTGAGCTGGTAAGCTATTACGACCTGGATGCCATCTTGGTAGGTGGAGACTTTTTTCATGTCTCTACTCCAGCTCCAGAAGTCTTGGGATTAGCTATTGAATTTGTAAACAAATTACCTTGTCCAGTTGTCATAGTTCATGGACAACATGATCTAGATGCAAGAAGTCAATTACAACACGATAAAGTAAAAAGTCAATCCCTTTTGCAGATATTGCCTTATATCAGGTCAGACGTCCATTACCTTCACCATGAGTGGATTACCATCGGAGATGATAAGATCTATGGATTTGGTTGGCATCCAGACCATGAATGGCCTTCCTTAGACCACCAAGCAGACATCCTGTTAAGTCACGGATCTGTAAAAGGTGCTCGTTTTGGAAAGATAGCCGCCTCGGAAGGTTATGACCCTAGATCCATGCCTGGTAAAATCGCTTTCATCGGTGATATCCATCAGTTTCAAAAAGTAGACAACATCTACATACCAGGCCCACCTATCCATCATACTTTCTCAGACTCCAGTGCTGGGGTAGTGTTATACGACTCTAAATCAGGGGCTTTAGAGCGGCTAGAAGCAGGTTATATTGGAGACAAGAAGCAATGGAAATTCCTACAACTCCGACTTGGTGATAAAGATTATTTTGATACTGAAAATCGCATCTTCTATCGTAAACGTAGAAATGATATTGTTAAAGAAGATTGGAAAATTCAATTAGACCGTACCAATTGGGATCTACAAGAACAGCTCCAACAACATCTACCGGAAGAACTCAAATCGCTTCATTTTCAACTTTTCAGTCAACTTCCTCAGAAAGTTCAAAATCCAGATCTAAACTTTCAACTCACCAGATTAGTAGTCCATAATTTCCGTTCTATCTCAGATGCAGAAATAACCTTTAATGGAGAACGAGTCTGGTTACTAACTGGAAACAATGGAGCTGGAAAGTCCTCATTTTTAGAAGCGTTACGCTATGCATTACTTGGTGCTAGAACTGGAGCAGAGTTTGTTAGGAAAAACGCTGAGGAAATGTATGTAATCTTAGAATTATACTACAATGGAAATCACTATAAGATCCAGCGAGGATATAATTCTAAAAATTATCTAAAGATCTGGTGTGAAGAACAAGAATTAGATTCTGCTTCTCTCCGAAATAAAGAACAAAAACTAGAAGAGATCTTTCCATGGATACCTTGGCTTGATCAATTAGGAATATTTACACAGTTCCGACTCGGATTGATGGCTCCACTCTCTCAACGAGAAAGACTTGAATGGGTAGCTAAAATATTCGGGTTAGACCTTGTACAAAATCTTTACAATCTAGCACTCAGTGAACGGTCTAAAATAAAAGCTCGGCTTGAAACTTGCCTTAATCAATTGAAGCGCTTGAAACCTAACGAAGAATTATTGCAGCGTCTGGAAGCTAGCTGGCCTTCAGGCTTAGAACTCTCAGAGGAGGAAGTAACTCGATTAAATGAACAACTACATCAACTTCGTACACATCTTAAACAAGAACAGCAAACTTACCACCTTATCACTGCTCAGATCAGATCTTCTAAAACTAAAGTCACAGAGCTCCAAAATATCCTCACTCATCTACAAGACGAAATCTGTCCACTTTGTCGTCAACCAGTTAAGAAAGAGATAAAACGAGAACTCCTTGAAGATCATACTCAAAAGTTGTCCAAAGAACTTCAAAAAATCCAACAACTAAAATCTGGTGCTGGATTATTAGAAACTAAACTTTCTGAGTTAGAGAGTCAGATCTCTCAATTAGAGCAGGAATCTAAACAGAAATCTAGTTATCTGCAGCTAGCCAATGAGATCCAGACCATGCGAGAAGCCATGCAGTCTTGGAAAGCTACTCAAATCGAATTGGAAACTGAACTATCTACACATCAGCTACAACTATCTCAAATAGAGCGTTATATAACTTACGTCTCGCCTAGATCTCCGATATTACACCAAGTGATGGAAGCGATTTCACAGCAACTATCTGAAGAAGATTGGCAAATAAAGACTTACCGTATAAAACGTTCAGGCGAGCTGGAACCAGATTTCTCACTACTCCGGAAAGTAGGAGAACATTATATCGATTATGATTCCCTCTCAGGAGGACAACGTATTATAGCTGACTTATACTTGTTGAAGAAAATACTACAACTTCTCGGAGGAATTGGGTTTATAGCGTTTGACGAGACTTTTAGAACACTAGATCGTCAAAGTAGATCAGAAATTATGGATTGGTTAAACTCCTTACCGGCTCGTTATCTCTGGATCATCTCTCATGATGCTGAAGTCCCTGATTATGATCTATTGCTCCAGTTTCAATTAAATCACCACGGTATTACTGAAATAGGAGGCACCACATGAAACCCGATAGATCTCAATTTTATAAAGGATCTGTTTTCAAACATACTGAAGCGATAACTTGGTTGGGATATAATGTTCAAGAAGTCGAAGTCACTCCGACACTAAAAGCATGGATGCATGATCTGGGACTTCCAGGTATAGGGTTACTAGCTACAACTGATAAAGATAAAACTCAGACTGTCACTTACAGTAATCAATCAGTGGCTGCTAGTACACTATTAGCTGCTCAGAGAAATCAGCTCTCTATCGGCTCTACGCTTATCCGTTGGGACGGTAAATTACGTAAATGGGTCAGTCATTATATAATGATCGACATCGATAATGAATTTAATCACGAAACTGGAGTGGAATTATTGAATTATATTAAAACACAATATAATATAAATGCTTTCTTATATGAAACTCCTTCTTCTCGGATGAGGTTAGCTATCTATAGCTCAGAACCATTAAGCACTTATAAAGCAGTAGACTATGCTCAGATACTAAAATCTACTCTAATCAAAAAATTTCCAGACTTAGCCATTGATCGTATTTTTCCAGCTGATCCAAACTATAAAAAAGCTTCTTGTGTATTTTTATTCAGGGATCGGATCTATAGTTGTCAAAACTCGACATTGATTCCTATCAACATTAATTATAACGAGAAACCTAACATATTCTTTAGTAATCATGATCTAAACAATACCTTAAATAACTTTAAAATCCTCTCGAGCTATATCTTGAAAGAAAAAGTACATACTTTCCCGAGGAAAATCAGAAGACAAAAAACCAAAGAAATTTATCATAAAATTAATCAACTTATTTCTGAACTTTCTCTAGATAATAACAGCCTAGATCCTCAAGAATATAAAAAAGCACTAAATTTCTGGAAACTTTACGAATCTAATTACACAGTAGGTCAGCGGAATAATATTGCCAAAGCTATTTTCGCTAAAGGACTTAAGAAAGGCTTGGACGGAGAAGCGCTAATCCAAGCTTTCATTGAAATTTTTGGAACTATTGATGAAGAGCTTGATAAACGCGTTGCAGATCTCCGGAGAACTTATGATCGTTATAAGCAAGCTAAGCCAATCTCTACGAGCTATTTCTTGAAAGGTAAAAAGCTGATACCTGATCAAGCTTATACTCAACGACTCTGCTCCAGAGCTCAGAAAGATGCCCAACAACATCTGAAAATCCTATTAGAATTCCTTTTGTATCGATCGAATTCTTATAACGTTATATACTTCGGTTTAGACACTATTCGAAAACTATTAGGAGTCTCTCAAGATCACGCTCAACAGCTAAGAACTAAATTAGTAGAACTTCGCTTCATCAAACTGGTTCGAGGATACACCTACGTTGAAGGTAGACGATTCGCTAATGAATATATCTTAAACTGGTATGTCATCCTCGACATCGAAGATATAGCGGAAGATCCTAACAGCAATCACCTTTCTTCTATTTCTTCTTATCAGGGTTGTAGTGTAATAGTAGGAGGAACCGACGTAGATAACGTTGATTTTCCATCACAAGTATGTCCAGCACGTTCTTTTCCAGGGATTTCCCCGCCATGATCTTTTAATCTTTTGGAGGTAATATGTGCAGACTATAGTATGGATCCTCGGTATAAGTTTATTCTTAGCTATCCTAACAATTGTATTCCTGGTTTATCACCGGATACAGTGGTATAGGATTGTCAACATTCTTTTACAGAATCCAGAATTTGTCAAATCTGTAGGATTTGATAAACCTGAATGGTGGAGGGTGAGTTATGATTATAAAGTTTTAGGTCATCTAATAAAGTTAGAGATGTTGTATGAATTTTTACAACCTAACTTACCAGGCTTAGCTGAGATACGTGAAAAAATTTTTTATGGAGAGAAAAATGATGAGTGATTATAATCTATTAGAAGTCTTGGATGGACTGTCTCGCTATCTTCCGATCTTGAAGAAAGAAGGTTTAGGCTATGTAGAGTATACAATTGATTTAGGTGTTAAAGTTATCTCTCTGGGGAAATTTAATCTTAAGAATCCTCAGATGTCACTTCAACGGGAGAACTTTTGGATCGGACTTTGGATGAGGATTATTGAATCTACCAATTATGATATAGAGCTCTACACTACTAAAGAAGCTAAATCCAGGTATTATTGGATCAGACTCATTCAGACTGAAGTTGAGCCTAATTTCGTAGTGGAAGAGTCTTATCCGGTTCGACAACTATATTATGCACTCCCCGATATCTTATTGAAAGCTTATGAGTATAATAAAAAGCGAGGTGAGCTGGATGGAACAGTCACAATGGATGACTCAATTGTCTGAATCAGAAGCTTGGAAACCTGTGTATGATGTATCTGGCAAGATCATCGCTTATATTGCTAAAGATCGCTTGATCTACCAAAATAAAGTTTTAAAAGTTGAACTAAAATCTTCTAATTTTCCAGCGGTGGAATATGAGTAAGAGTTTCTTAGACGATCTGAAGTGGACTCGTAAACGAGATCCTCCGGAAATAGAACGTTATGAGATAAAGAAAAATCGCTTGAGACTCAGATATGACCCCAAGACTTCTAGAGTCTCAGTGGCGCTGATCTTTGATGTAACGAAAGAAAAAGGTAGTCAATACCGAGTTGTAATTGCGTTTCCGCTAGATGGGAGCAACAGTATCCGAGGTATGACTGCTTCACCGAAAACTCGTATTGGTTGTAACTGTCCTGATTTTACTTATCGTCAAGCTTATATTTTTAACAAAAGTAAGAATTTATACAATCCTAATTCTTATGGCCTAGCTATCAAGTTACCACCTGTTCGAACTAATCCCCAACAAGAGAAGCGAATCTGTAAACACATAAAGATGGTGTGGAAGATAATAAGAGATCTCCGGCTTACTGAGCTTTATAGTAAATCGCTTACAAAGAAAGTCATCTTTTATGAACCTCCTATCAAGCGTCATAAATAAAGGAGTGGTTTTGCATGGCTGAAAAGTTCGCTAGCTTAATTTTAGGTGTAAACCCCTACAGTTACCTTCTTCACAGATTGACTGGTATCCCTGTTATCGGTCAGATGGCTCACTTCCCACAGTTTCATTATCAGACTCCAATGAATCATGATCTGAGTCTCTTGGATCATGTAGACTTGCCATTGGAATTGGAGATGCTCCAGACAGGACTTCGTTATCGTTCTATGATCTGGTCAAGCTGGCCGGATCCTATTATCAAAGAACAGTTCCTTAAAAAGATTGCATTAACTGAAGTTCAAGATGTTGGGACTTCGCTTTATCTATCGCTAAAGTTGGAATCTAAAGATTGGTTCAAAGTAGCTAGATTTAGTCGTATCTTCAAGCGTAATGGGATTTTCCAGATCCAACTGGAATCTGGCGACATCATTGAAGTAGAACGGTTGCTTTCAACACTTCCATTGATGTTATTGGCCAAGATGATGAGGGAAATCTTAAGTTTGAAAAAATATTATATTTACCGTTATAACGCTAAACTTTCTCCCGATGAATTAGATCCCAACTATGCATGTATCTATGAGTTTGACGAAAAACCTTATCGTTATGTTCGCTTACGAGATAGTAATGGTAGATCTCATTGGGTGGAAGAATATATCTATGAGCAAGAACTCCCCAAAGAAGAAGTCAGTAAAGTAAAGCATTTCTATACTTTACCTGTACCAGTTTCAGGCCCTATGCTTGAATTTAATGGTGTAGAGTTATATGGAACTTATGCTCAATGGGATTACCGTCTCACCATCGCTGATGTAATCGATCGTTATTTTAAATCTAATAGTAACATCTGAACTTTTAATCGCTTGGATGATTATGCCAGCTGATCGTGTTATATATTTGAGATCAGATGAACTAGAAGAGCTCACAGAGATCAAGAAGACTCGAGAACATGTTATTTATGATTGTCCTTATTGCGCTACTTATTATGGTACAAACTCTAAAAACTTCTATCCTAAATTATATTATCATCCTCAAAAGGGAGTGGGATACTGTTTCCGCTGTAACACTGCTATCTTAGTTCGAGATATACCACCAGAAGATCGTATCTATATTCCGGCTAAATCAAATTCAGCTATCCAGGATCTGACTCAAGAATATGAATTACTCTTCTCTCCTGCTAATGAGCGTTCTATAGATTATCTTTTATCTCGGAGTCCTTATTTGGAGAAATTAGGTATTCCAGAGCATAGATTTACAAAGTTGCCAAGATCTGGGGTAGTCTTTCCTATTTGGTTAGATAATCATATATACGCTTTCCAGATAAGGTTTATGGAAGGAGAACCAAGATATTATACCAGCAGTGGAACTAAGTTACTCTATCACGCTCATGGTATAGATTTCAATGAATCAATAAGTGGCATTACCTTAGTAGAAGGAATTTTCGGATCTTTTGGTGCACAGTATCTTGGACTACCTTTCCCGATTGCTATATTTGGACATCATTTGACTGATTTCCAGTTAGCTCTGATAAAGCGATTAGACCCACAGACTATCTGGATCGCTATGGATGAACCCAAATTAAATCTCAATCTACAACGAGAGTTACAGAAAGAGTTTCCGCTTATAGCAATCGAATGTCTAGATCTCGGAGATCTTGATGATCTAGCTAGTCTCCGTTACCAGTTAAAATATACTTGATACTATATTATTAGGATAAGAGTAGATTAGAATTGTGATAGTTTATGAGGAATGATCGTGAAAAAGAAACTCAACGAACGGCATGCGTTGTTAACTCCGAGTCTAAAGACTATAGGCAACGAAAATATACTTTTGGAAGAACGGGATATCGTTAGAAAAATCGCTCAGTGGATGTATCTTTTTGATCTATCCAAGGATCGTCACCTTCCCGTTTGGGAAGAACATAGTCAAAAGTATGATCTCGAGACTTCTGAGGATGCCATCCAATGGTGTTACAAGAATCCTAAAAAGGCTCCAGAATTTCTGAAAGGAGTGTTGAATGATGTAGCGCTTCACATCTCACTGGTGAAACAGTTCGCAAGTTAGTCTCCAAAGACATCTATAGATTATGAGGTGACCCATGTTGACAATCAAGAAAAAGTCTCTCCGAGAGTCGAAACTAGATGATGAGCAGATTTCGCTGCTTCTGAAGCGCTACGATCAAGAACCAGAACTCTTTGTTCAGAAAGCAGAAGAAGATCCAGCATCTGAGGAAGCTCAACTTCTATCGCTCTTGGCTAGAGACCAGTCGGTTATTTCGAAGGAGGCTCAGACACTCAATGATAAATTAGAGTTGGCATTGAAGAAGCTATTCGTAGAATTTGGACTCCCTGCTGAAGAAGGATTAAAAATCGCTACGGATGACCACGATAACCGTAAGCGTGAAAAGTTAAGGGCTTTCCTCTCTAAGACTAATCATCCCGAAGCTAAAGATTTTCTAAACTTTGCTATCTGGATTAATCAACCCGGTGTTGATGGGTTGCGGAATATATTTAAAACTTTTGGGGTAGATGCTGAAGGAAATGTATCTCCCAAAAGATCTTATTCTACATTACTAAAGAATGTTATTTCATTAGCTATTAAACTTGCTGCTCATTCTGATTGGGTAGGACGTGTAGGATTCGTTCGAGGTGCAACGCTCCGGTTGAATCCTTATGACTTGGAGACTCCCTTCAATCCTCGTCATGCTTATAAATTGGACGTCATCCAACAAACTTATCAGAAGATGACTAATCGCTATCCAGAACGCTTTCGCTCTAATCTATATCAAGGCGAGGATCCTGAAGTGGTGTTCTGGAATGGTTTCATTGAAACCCTTCAAGAGTGGACGGATTCTATCCAAGTTGCACTTCAAGGTGCTAGTTGGGTATTGCGGAGAAACTATGCTAAGCAGTCTGTACAGTGGGAAGCTCAGTACCTCCGTGCAGCTGAAGATCTAGTCCATCAAGCACTGTTGGATGATGGGTATAAAGCGATTGAAGTCTTGGATCAGATCTTCTCGGTTGAGACTAGGACTCATGATTTTTATGTACCCGGTTCTTCACTACCCAAGCAGTTGACTGGTAATCGTAGAACTTATGACACTATTCTAGATGCTATCGATGATCTGAGTATTCCAGAACGGAGTGTACTTCGGATCTGGTTTTACCGGAGAGTCTATACTCTGCTCAAAGCAGAACATAGGGAGCATCTGGATCGTGCGATGACTTGGTTGTCAGCATTGATGGTGGAAAATGAGTTCCACTATAGTGGGCATACCGATCTCAGTCAGGATTTTAACAAAGTATGGCCTGGATTTATCCAGGTACGGAATCTGATGGAAGAGTGTTGGGAGACTGTATCTCGTTATGTACAGATCATTAAGCGTCATTATAAGAATCCCATGATCCGGGAGTTGCTCTCTACTCAGGATGTTGACCGGATTGAGAATGGACTTCCTCCAGCTCTGGTTAACCAAGATTTCAGGAAACTATATGATCTTCTATTGAATACTGCATTGGATGAAGCAGACCGTCGGTTCTTGCTAAAGTTTAAGGAGCATCCATGGATGAAGTCGAATGTGTATCTATATACAGACGAGGGAGTAGCCTCTCCGAAGTATCTGATCTATTTCCTAGCAGCGACATACCAGATCGGGTCTCAGCGGAGTTGGTTCAACTCTATCGCGATATTGAAGGAAGTGGTGAAAACAGCAGTCTCAGATCCGAGTCTGTTTTGAAACGAGACGCTGCTGAGAAATCGCTTTCAGCTACCGATCTGATCACCGAGCAGACCTGGTGGGAAGTCTACGTAAACCACCAGGTCTCTCGCTATCATAAGTTATCTTGGTTACGAGAGCAAAAACAACTCTCTTATGCTCACCATCCTCATGTAACGCTATATCAGCGATTACAAGATATCCAATCTATTGTAGCTTCTTCTGACCATCCTGCTCATCATCGTGATTTTGCTTTTCTTTTGTTACAATTATTGCGAGGATTGTCTGAAGATGAATTAACTTCATTGATCGATATATACCAACCTTATCTAATTCAATTAAATGCTACTCCCAATATTCGTTCTTATAACGAATGGGTAGATCAATGGCCGGTAGAGGCTGAACCAGAAGTTAGTTTGTTTGAGTGGATAAAACTGTTAGACTTGATCACCTAGGAGCGTCTATGTCGGTTATATACCGTGAAACACAACGTTGTAAGTGTTGTTCGTTAAAGTTTAATCTATCAAAATCGCTTTCATTTCACATCCAAGGTACCGGAGAAATATTTTTTGTCTCAGACCACCCTACGGAAGCCGAGATCATTCACCAAAAATTATTTGTAGGAGTTCCTGGTCTCTTTTTTAGGTCTATCTTGGATAAATTAGATAATTATGTATTAGCCACCACCGTGCAGTGTCCTTCTTATGAAGACTCAGGAAAAATTCGTACACCTACTTCACTGGAATTGTTGCACTGTGGATGGCATATCCGGTCGTTGATAGCTGAATATAAGCCTCGTCTAGTCTTCCTCTTGGGAAAAGCTGCAGCAGCTAATTTCGGATTCTCTGATAATATCCAGACGCTCGTAGAGAAGAGTCCATATACTCTGACAGAGTTTCCAGAAACTAAGTTTTACGTCTTGTATCATCCTATCCATGTATCTAAACTTATTCGTGGTTATCATAAACAAAATCTTTATTATCTAGACTATGTAAATTATATCTATAAGATTCTAGAAAAAGAAGGTATCTTGTTAGACCATCAATCTAGTGATGCCAAGGAAAATCTGAATAATACCACTCATAGTCATAGTGAAGCGATCGAGATCTTGGAGCGTTTCCGTGGAATCGATTTCTCTCTTGACTTTGAGACTATCGGGAGTGAAGTCCATACTGATCGGGCAATCTTAGGGATCGGTCTTGGTACCGATCAACAGCAAGTCTATATTGATGTCAGCAAAGCAGATCCTGTAGAGCTAAAAGAAATATTTCAAGCACTATCTGATCTTATCGATTATAATCAAGCTCAGGGTAAGAAAGTATTAGTTTATAACCAGTCTTTCGAATCCGGCGTAATGTTCCAGATCCTTCAAGATCGTATCCGATTCTTTGATGATGTCTGGACAATGGCTAAATCGCTTGGATATTCAGGAAGCTTGAAAGATCTAGCTCGTGTACTCTTACAGGCCCCAGAGTGGGCTGATGAAATTCAAGAGATAGTCACTTGGTCTAATCAGTTGATTAAATTAGAATCTAATAAACCTGGAATCCTCAAATCATATCTATTCCACCAGTCTACTTCTAAGACCTTAGATCGTTTAATGGAACAGAAACCAACTTTCATATCTACAGATCAGTTGATCTCTAGTCTGGAGTTATTTGAACGGAAAGATGACTCAGTCGGATGGTCGTTGATCCCATTAGATATAATGTCACTCTATAACGCTAGAGACACTTATTGGACTTATCGTCTCTGGCAATATTTTCGCCACCAGCTCAGTCCTGTCTTTCAAGAAGTATATCAAGAACAAGAGAATCTTTCCACAGTCATCCAGATGGCTAAATTGAAGATCTCGGAAGAGAATTATCTTCAGATGAAAGTTTCTTTTTTGACGCACTATCTGAAGTCATTGGCTGAGTTCTTGAGTCATCCGATTGCTTATGAAGAAGTCTGGAAACGTCAACTATATTCTACTCCTATAAATAAGTCTCCGATCTTGAAAGCTTTATTACCAATATTGCGTCAGTCTTTCAAGAAATCTAGTGAATATACTGAACTAGTCGCACTCAGTTGGGAAGAACTCCGGTCAAAGCCAGATCAATCAGAAGTAAGTGAATCGATTTTAGAATTCTTATCAGAACGTGAAGAGTCTCTGGTAGCTCATTGTCGGAAGAGTTGGGATGAGCTGCTAACTAAAATCGCTCAACTGGATGTATCTACTGTTCAACTGTCTGATCTCGAACAGTTGATGGAAGAATTAGATATCTGGTATAACCCGAGATCTCCGATACAAGGTCTCTATATCTTTAATCGAGTTACAGACCATCCAGTGTTGAACACAATGCTCTATCTGTACCAGATCACAGTCGTCTTGGGAGATCACCAGATTTCGAATCTCTTGCAAAAATATGGAGCATTTACGACCTGGTTGGAAAAGTCTGAAGAGATATTGAAAGATATCCCAAAGTCTGTCAAAGCTATTGCTGCAAAGCAACTACAAGAGCTAAGAGGCTCTTTCGATGGAGATCATCTCAATCTCATCTATGCTGCTCTATCTAGATTTCTGGAATTCCATGTAGATCGCCCAGAAACTTACCCTTCAGATCCTGAACTCCGTGGTATCGTAGAAGCTTATATTCAACTCAGAAAAGCAAAGAAAGCAATTAAAGTAGTTTCCACTTATCTGGATGGAAGAACTGGACTGAGGGATGCTATCACTGCTTCTACTGTCGAAGTCCATAATATCCCGCTCCCTGTAGGTTCTTATAGCGCTAAATCTCCTTGGGCTATTACGGATTACATCGCCATAGGAACTGATACTCACCGTTGGTCTTCTCCTTATCATACCATCCCTTCTGGAACAGAAGTACGTGATCTTTATGAGTCTCGTTGGGGTAGTGAAGGTCTCTTCATCCACTATGACTATGCTCAGATGGAAGTTCGAGTTCTAGCTGCATTGGCAAAAGAAGAAAAGTTATTGCAGTTGCTTTTAGATCCTAAAGCAGACGTCCACTTGGTAACTGCTTCTCTCATCTTCAATATTCCACCAGAGGATGTTCAGACTTATCAACGCCGTTACGCCAAATCTGCTACTTTCGCTATCTTGTACGGTAAATCGCTTCATTCTTTCGCTACTACTTATACTGCTGGTTCGATTGAACAAGCTCAAGCAGTTTTCGATGCATATTTTAAAGCCTTTCCTGGAATTGATAAGTGGATCAAGTCTATGCATCGTCTCGCTGATTACTCTGGGAAAGTCTCCACACTTTTCCACGAGCATGATTATCTGGATGTCCAGATGAATGAAGCAGGATATCATCGTCGAGCTCAGAATTATCCAGTACAGAGTTCTGCATCCTCGTTAGCAGCTATCTCAGCTATGCGGGCTTTCCGAGAAGCTCAAGCCAAGAACATCCGGTTGATCCCTATCGGATTTACTCATGATGCATTAGATTTCGAAGTCCATATAGCTGATCTCCCTCAAGCATTGGATCTGATATATAATTCCGCTGTCCAGTGGGTACGTGAGGTCTATCAAGTTCCAGTCCAAATCGATTTCGAACTTGGCACCACTGGTAATCTAGGTGTAGAATTAGTTCGCAAAGATACTTCATGGGAAATGAGTGGATTTGATCGTTATCTCGATCCCGTGCTCGAACGTATTTCTTCTGTCTATGACTATGAACTACTTTCCAGAGAACAAAAATCCAAACGAGTTAATCTCGAGACTATTTTCGTAGGTAGAGCAGCTATGTCTCAGTATGTTGGTCAAGAATTACCTTTTACTGAAATGCATATCTCTATTCCTAAGCTTAGATCGAAAGGGGATATTTATGAATAGAAATAATAATGATAACACTCAACCTAAATATATTTCAGCTAGTCAATTAAAGACTTGGATCACTTGTCAATGGCAATACCATCTCCGATATGGACTCGGATTACAAGGAGAAGAGAGTGCAGCGATCTATAATGGTAAAGTCTTACATGAATCATTTTTCTCGCTAATTACTGATCCTCTAGATTGGAAATCTGTAAATCATCCTTTTCTCAGGATATTACAGAAAAAGTTTAAGCATAAACCTGAAGTAGAACCGAAAATATATCAAAAAGAAGATTCTTCACTAAGGTTAGCTATCCCTGACTTAGTGTCTGCAGCTGATCGATTAGTGGTAGATCTGAAAACAGTTACTCAGCTCCGGCTTATACATACTATTTATGAATCAGATTATCTCCAGATGGCTTTTTATCGATTAGTAACTCGATATCCTCGATCTTATATCCTGAAACTATATCAAGCTGAAGATGGAGAACTCTTTCATCGTTGGCATTATATACCGCCTATAAAAGAACATCAAGAATTATTACTTAAAACTGAACGAGAAGAGTTAAAAGAATATTGGGCTGGAAATATGAAACCTGTACCTAATTATAAGTCTTGTCGGTTTTGTACTTATAAAGCGTCTTGTGTCTGGTATCAGGAGGTGAAAAAAGATGGACTTGATAACATGGGAACTGTTAACGAGCGTTGAACCTGGTCACTATGAATCGCTTGAAAATCTTTTGAAAGAGACTGCTGAGGCTGAAAAGATAACAGTAGACATACTACCTTTTAATGGTACTTTTCAAGACGTAAGAGCTAATCATTCTACTTATAACTGGACTCTAAAAGTCTCTTATCCTGCAGGAGGTTGGGTTGAGACTTGGAATATTCCTTGGCCCATATATTATAATCCAGAAAATCATAGAGCTATATTTTATATGTCTGGAAAATATTGGAGCTTTTATCCCAAGATAGTTGACCGGGATAATCTCCGATTATTGACTTACCCCATCTGGTTGAATCAGACTTGGAAAGGACTCTTACGCTGGAGAAAGAAAACACCTTCTGCTAAAGCTAATTTTGTTCATCGTTTACAGCAAAATTGTTACATGTTTTCTCCTAATGATCATACTGTAGCGCTCTCTGAACATAGAGTTCGCTACTTGAAAGAGAAAGATACCAATCGATACGTTCATCCAAGTTATCTAGGTCGAATCGATTTAGTTGTTTCTCCAGAAGGAGAATCTGTAGGATTGTCATTAGTCTTGAGTGTAGATGCCAAAGTTGACAGCGAAGGATATGTCTTAGCAGATTATAAAGATCCAGTTACGCAAAAAGTGGTTTCTATCTCAGCAGAAAAGCAAGATGAGTTTAAGATAACTCATGATATTGAAGCTAAACATTCTATCTATAAAGGAAATATAGTTCAAGAAGAAGGAAGTCATGTTTTATTAAATTCTGTATTTGGTGTAGCGCTGAATCTAGTTCCTTTTGTTGAATACAATGATGCTAATCGCTTAACCATGGCGGGGAACCATTTACGTCAAGTGGTACCACTACTTGAACCTGAGTTGCCAAGAGTCAGGACTGAATTTCACCATAAGCATCCTGAACTGTTATTAGGGAAAGATCTATTAGTAGCTTATGGTTCGTTTAAAGGTCTTACTTATGAAGATGCAGTGGTAATCTCAGAATCAGCTGCAATGGCGCTATCAGCAGATTGGATTAAGATCGTAGAATTACCAGTACATAGTGATGAAGCTATCATATATGAAGATAGTGCTCATATAGGAGATGATGTCCATCCTAGCAAGCCTCTCTTGGTAAAAACTCGAAAAGCTAGAGCTGGTGACGCTGCTTACATGCTTTTGAAGGCGCTAGGGAAAAATCTAGCTTCTCGTGTTGAGATCTTTCCTCCACCTTTTGTCACTGGTCATATCAAGCAATTTTGGCAAGAGAAAGATTCAGTATTTTTTGAAATCGTAGATAGAAGGCCGCTCCGCGTTGGAGACAAAATAGTAGGAAGATATGGTAATAAAGCGATTGTAGCAGCTATATTACCTGATGAAGCGATGCCGAAAACTCCTGAAGGTAAATCTGTTCAGGTAATTATCTCACCGGCATCAGTTATCTCTCGGATGAATCTAGGTCAGTTGTATGAAGTATGGATTCAACAGTTATTGTCTCATATAAAAACTCCAGAGCAGTTGTCTTATTTACAAGACAAAAATCAATTTTGGCGTGACTATTTTCGCTGGGAAAATAATAGACCCATATTCGTCTATAAATCTTTCCAGCGAGGCGTCTCTCCTCAGATTATGGCTGACGCTCTGATAGAACTAGGATTAGATCCTTCTGGCTTGACTACCGTTACTTGGGATGGTCACTCGACCAAGATGATCGTAGGTCATCAACATATTGTAAGGTTATATCATTTCTCCATTGACAAAATACATGCAAGATCTACTTCTGGTGCAAGGTCACTTGGATTTCCTTCTCGTGGGAGAAAGAGTGGAGGTGGTCAAAGGGTTGGAGAAATGGAAGTCAGAGCGTTATTAGCTCACAACTCACTTGGAGTACTGTCTGAATTACCTTATCGTTGTGATGGAAATTATATAAACTTTAACTTCCATCTGATGAATAAAGGTAAAATCGATTATCAGACACTCAAGCGTATCTATAAAGATCGTGCCAGTTATAATCATATGCTGGCTATCTTAGCTGGACTTGGTATAACTATCGAATCCATTATAGATTCTCACGAGGGATCAGAATGAAATACACTTTCAAACCTCTGGATACCAGCAATCTTCCTGAGATAAAGTCTCCCAAGATCTGGCATAGGAAAAAACTCCATCCTGAAGGACTGTTCAGTCTGCACCGAGAAAAATTTGGAAAGATAGTCTTACCATTCCCGCTACCGAATCCACTGTTTGAAGATATCTGGGTAGATCTTATAAAAGAGGAAAAAGGTTGGGATTGGGAAGCTATAAAATCGCTTTCACAAGACCAACCCAAAGTCTGGGAAATCGGAGAATATCTGAGAGAACAAAATCTTACTCATAGATCTCTACCACTCTGGATCCAAGATATACCAGTTGTTCCTTGGATGTATCGGACATCTACAGGTGACACTGCTGAACCTGAGATGCGTCATTTCTTGAATTTCCATTATGCTAGGATCTTAGATAGAATTAGAAAAATCAGGAAACTCTCTGAGCTCCAGATTGATTATGACTGGAGATTTGAATCGCTTATACTTTATAAAGCAGTCCGAGGATTATTTCTAGATGGTACTAGTATCTATGGATTAGAAGTACCATCTCTGATGAGCTTGTTAACTGGAAAAGAAGGAATTCCTAGACACTTCTTATCAGCTTATCATATTGATTATTCCGCTCGAGCTGTAATCGTACCTACACTAGAAGTTGCTCCAGAAGAGGTGATGTTACCACAGGTTATCGCTGAGAAGATATTTTATCCTTGGATCTGGTATGAGTCAAAGATGCGGAAAATAGCTATTAATCCAGAGCTGATAAAAGAAGTCTCTAATAATCGATGGGTAGTAATAAATCGACAACCTACGCTCCATAAATATTCTATAATGGCGTTTCGCGTTAAGGTCTGGTCAGATCCGAATGTTTCCGTTTTAGGAATTCATCCATCTATCGTACAACCATTCAATGCAGACTTTGATGGAGATACTATGGCTATATGGCCAGTGTTCGCTGATGAAGCTCAGAAAGATCTAGAGAATAAATTAGCGCTCCGTCATCATGTTCGTAATCGCACTGGATCTTATCAAATTTCTCCAAGACAAGACTATCTGTATGCTTTATATCATCTTACGTTTTCTCTTCCTACTGGTTCTACTCTCAAGATTACGTCAAGAGAAGAACTCTGGCAACAAGCGCTTCAAGATCCCGCCAGAACTGTAGAATATCTGGATAAGACCACTAGTGCGGGACGACGGCTAGTCGAAGTGTTAATGGATGATAAGGTTACTATTGATAAGCCTATAGATAAAAAATATTTACAAACACTTTTGACTCGTCTGAATTATGAAGGAGAAGCTTATCTAGATCTTATAGATCGCTTACATCAGATCCATCCTTGGGCAAAGATGGAATTTTCTCTCCAAGATTTAATCGCTTACATGGACGGTGACCGTTCGTTAGACAATAGCCTCGTAAAGATCGTAGTCTCAGGTGCGAGGGCTTCTTTCGACCAACTGGACATGATGTCTATCAAACGTGGTATCGTTCCAGTCTGGAATGACGAGTTGTGTGAAATCGATTCATCATTTGCAGAGGGGCTGACACTTCCAGAGTTCTATGCCCTGTCTCACCAATCTCGTCGATCTCTAATCGATAAGGGGATCACAGTCTCAGATCCTGGATATCTCTCACGGAGACTCTTTCTGGCGACAGTAGCTATCCAAGCTACCCATGAGCCTTGTTCAACGGAACCACTGACAGTGCCAGCTCATCTGGAATCTAAATTACAAGGCATGTATTATGTTAAAGCTAAAGATACTATATCACTATATTGGGTTGCTAATTGTAATCATGAAGCTACCAAGATCTGTGTTCGCTGCTTTGGGCACTACCTTGACAAGACTATACCTGAAGCTAAAGCACTAATAGGTGCTGAGATCTCTGGATATCTCTCTGAACCAACTACACAGATGACGCTCCGCGTGTTCCATACAGGTGGCTTGATCGGAGAGAATCATTATCCAGTACATATACCAGAACCTGTCAAGTTTACAGCTATAAAAGATCAATGGGCTATTTGTACAACTGAAGCAGGAAAAGAATATCTAGTCTATATACCTAAAAATTATAAGATTACTGCTAATATCGGAGATATCATAGAACCAGGATATAAATTCTTTTCTAAACTAAGTTCTCTTGAGATCACTCAAGCTTTTCCTGAGCTGGAGAAATCATTAGAACTCTATCCTGGCTGGGGTGTCATAACACCTGAGCCTGGAACGTTAGAACTCTATAAAGAGGATGAAGATCTCATTGTCCAGTTACACTTCGTCTCTGGAAGATCATTGAGGTTAAAACTGTCTGAAGATCATCTTATTACCTACCCTTCTGGAACTCATTTTGAAGCTTATCAGATATTGATATCTGGCCCACTGCATCATAGCTTATTACAATACTGGGCTCAATATCATCCTAAATCGATTTCACTGGCTTGGTCGTTAATGGTCTCAGATATATATGAACGTGCTGGTATTAGAATCCCATTGAATTATCTTGGAGTGTTAGCTCGATCTCTCTTCAGAGATGGACAGTATCTCTCTCTGAAGAAAGCAATGTCTGATCCATTGGATAAAGATCTTATCTCTAGATTCTTGTCAGAGCGAGTTAAAGCTAAATTCTTGGATTATATCGAAGGAGCACAAGAAGGTCTTATGACTCGCTTAGCTCGAGGTCTTCCACTATTAGAAGATCTTGACAAAAATGACTTTAATCTTTAGGGTATCTGGTTATTAGATAGTTTATATAGGTAATTATGAAATATAACAAATCTGATCTTGATCTCTGGAAAAAAGAGATATCTCCAACTATCAATTCTGGATATTTGAATTGGTTGAAAAGCCGAGATGACGCTAAACATATTGTCACTAAGAAATATACTATGTTGAAGCGTCAGACCGTATATGTATCAGATGAAGATGATTTTACTGGATTACGAGTCTATCCATTTCCTTCTGATAATGAAGCTCTAATGACATATATATTGGAAAATTATTTATATAAATCTAATTTACCCGATAACGTCAAAACTAAATTATGGACTGATCCTTCTGCATCTCCACTTCAGAAGAGATTAGCTTTCTCATCTATTTTACTCTCAGTATTTCCATCTGAAGATCTCTGGGATGTAAAATTTGTACAAAAAGCAAATACTCTTCCTCATTTACATCTAAAAGCTTCATTTAAGTTTCAAGACGTACCTATATGGGATTTCAATCTCAGAATATCTTCTAATAAGACTCCAGTGGAAACTGTAAATTTTCCAAGTTGGAATAATATACTATCTCTTGTAGATTGGGATACTATCTCTGAGATCGATCCAGATTTTAAGATTAACAAAGATCCTTCATCTAAACTGAAATATGTTCTGATGTCAGGAGAAGAACTAGAAAAGGATTATCTTTACTATCTGTCTTATATATTTCATGTTATTTCTAAAAACACTGATATAAATTTTGCTGCACTTAATGCTAATTTCTATTCAGTAGTGATAAGTTCTATATGGTATTTGTTAGGTAGAGATGAAAAGCAGATTACTGTAAAGCGATTAATAGAAACAATAAATTATTTGATGGATGCTGCTATCAAAGCAACTGGTTTTATATTGTTCCGGTTTCCAGATTATCTAGATCAAGAATTACGTAATAATCTAAAGGATCGTTCTATCAGTAGTCTGTTTTACCGTATTCTATCTAAATTAGCTGATCAATATAATTCTTATAAGGTAGGGCTAATAGAGGCTTCTAATGACACAAATTATTTCGCTCATGCTTATGCTATGCTCGATGAAGAAAACAAACCGCTTTTCCGAGTCTCTGCATTAGCTGCTGCATTTAAATACGGGGCTTCCTTTGGTATGAACTGGATACCCCTTGAAAAAATGATCTTGTTTTTATTCTTACATGAGCAATTTCATGCTTATCGTGATGATCTATATTATTATAAGAATTTCATAGCTAAAAAGGCTGAAGATCCAGATGATCCTTCGATTTTTGATGTATCAAATTATCCAGAAGTGGCTCGTTTCACTGGAAATTTCGTCCCTTCTGCTATGAATATCGAGTTTGATCAACAGTTTCAAGAAACAGTGGAAGTTGTTCTGTTCTCTGGGCTTTCTCCTCAGGTAGTAAAACAAGCCACTCAAGCACTTCGAATAATGCATATATTTAGAAGCTATGAATCTGGTGGTAACTCAGGACAACTCTGGGCTGGATTGAGCGTTGGTGATAAAAGCTTAAATATAGAAGTCTCTGCTATCCAATCTGGCGATCCTGGGCAATCTCGAAAGACTTCTTTAGCAGATCTGGTAGTTTTCTATAAAGATGAACAGAATATAGACGAAAAGATGCTAAAAAGCATGGCGCTAGATATATGGATGAAGCCACTTTTTGCAAATTTCATGTGGTTGTTGGAAAAATATTGTCGTCAAAAAGGTACTTGGATCCAGATTGAAGTCCCTAAAGAAGAAATCTGATAGTTATTATTTATAGAGGTATTTATATGATAGAGATGATGCAAGCTATAGCTGTAAACAAAACGTTAGATCTCAGAAATGATCCTAAAGTTAAAGATAGCTTTGATCCGATAGCGCTTAATGAGTTCTATCTGGATCACCGTGCTCGGACTATCTCAGTATTTCTGAGAGATCTAAAATCTCGACTTGGTAAAGATTCTCCGGTTACCTCTGCACTCTATACAGATGATTTTCAAGATCCAAAGTCTAAATTCTTAGATCTAGATCAGACCAAAAGCGATTATATATTACATCTGGATCTTTTTGATCTATTTTTACCTCAGAAATATCGTCTTCTTTATCTGCAAGAAGCTTATAAATTAGTTGGACAGCATAAAGTGGTACCAGCTTCGTTATTTCTGACAGAAGACGTACCAGAAGAGTTGAACATAGCAGCTCTACGTTCTTCCTTGAGAGATTCGTTGAAATCTATCGATTACCTGACTATCTACAGAAGTATCATACAGAAAGCTGAAGCAATAAATCCCATGCTTTTGTCTACATTGTGGTGGCATACACTCACTTGGGGTGGATATTCTTTTGTCTTATTAAAGTTGCCTCTACAATCTGCTACTTATGTATCTATGGTCTGGGCATTAGCTCAAGCGATTTATTGGCGTGAAATGCTAAATGTATTAGAGGATCAATCATCTAATACGCAAAATCCCTTTGCAGAATTGTCTCCAGTCCCTGTACGTGGGATCATGACGCTACTACGTAACAAGTTTCCGGATATGAAACTATATCAGGGTGTGAAGTCTATGAATTATTTGTTGGATAAAGAGTTAGCTCAAAAGGTATCATCTAACTTTTTCTCTGACACTAATATTATCAAAGATCTATTAAAAGTTTTAAGAACTTATGCTACAAAAGCTTCTGCTGGTATCGATCGGTACAATGCTAAGATCTCTATCCAAGTAGACGATCAGATAAAATTACCATTTATTTATGGAGTGTCTAAGTATGTACATGAGATGACAGATATTAATGCTCTAATCAACAAAGTCAAAGCTCAGTTCAAGCGAGGTGATTCATGAGCCTCTATCGTGAAGCACTAGATTATTTTACTTCTCATATTGAAGAATCTTCTGTTAAAGAAGAACCTTCTATGAGAGAATTAAAAGTAGATCGAGAATTTTTGTCAAGTCTGGTAAAATATGTAAAAGGTGCTTCTGATAAAGATCAAGATAAGGATCTGACTTCTCATGATCAAAAGTTAAATGATGAATTATTATCTGATCCAGAACTATTAGATAAATTGAATGAGGCACTAAAAGATGTAAAAGATCTTAGTGATCTAAATGATTATCTAGCTGAAGATCCCTCCAGGACAGATCCTAAGCAATTAGATGAATTTAATAAAGACTATGACGATCTCAGCAATCGCTTTGATAAATTAAAAGATATCTTATCCGAATATCTAGATACTGTGGATAAAAGAGTCGAATTAGAAAAGCGATTAGATAAGTTAGAAAATGACAAGTCCAGCCTCGAGAAGAGTCTTCGTCAAAGCAAAAGCGATCAAGAAAAAGATTTATTAGAAAAAGTACTATCTGATGTAACGAAAGATATAGAGGATCTAAAATCTGCAAAAGATCTTTTGGAACAATATTCCGAAGACGCTTTAGAGAGATTTAAGGATGCTACTGATAACTTTGCAGATCAAGCCAAAGAATTAAGAGATAAATATGACGATCTGATCAATCAGATGAAGTCAGATCAGGATAAATCACAAGATAAGTCATCTCAAGATAAACCATCCTCTTCTCAAAAAGGTAAGGATCAAAAAGGTAGGGATCAAAAAGATGCTCGAGATAATGCTAGCCGTCCTAGTATGGATCGTTCCACTGACTCAGCTAGTTCTGACAGTTCTAGTGATCCTGATCGTTCCGATACTGATAGTGGTGACGATTCTGAAGCTGGTGATCAGAAACCCAAAACTCCTGATAATTCCCGTAATAATCGTAGTCCTAGTCAAGATCGCGACTCTTCAATGAAGAGCCCTGATAAGTCTAAAGGTGACAAAGATCTGAACCAAGTCTTGAAAGAACTAGCTGACACTCTAGCTAAAGATTCACCTGGCCAAGATGGCCAAGATGGTCAAGATGGTCAGGATGGCCAGCAGGGTCAGCAAGGTCAAGAGGGTCAGCAGGGTCAAGATGGTCAGGATGGCCAGCAAGGCCAAGATGGCCCTGATGGTGATGGCTCTAGTGGTGACGGATCAGGTCGTGGTAGAGATGGTAAAAGACCAGGTCGTGAGCAGCGTCAAGGTCAAGGACAAGGTCAGGGACAGGGTCAAGGCCAAGGTCAAGGACAAGGATCAGGCCAATCAAAATCTCCTTATAAAACTCTGAAAGATACATTATCTAAAGGGAGAAAGTCTAGTAATAATAATGGAGGTAATGGTCAAGAAGGGGATAATAATGGTACTCAGAGTCAGGATGGTAGTAACAGCGATGGCTCTAGTCAGACACCTGGTAAAACTCCGGGACGTTCAAATAATAATGCACCAAAAAAGAGTTCTGCAGGAGCTCCTCCAGGTGGATCACCAAGTGGTAAAAGTCAGTCTACTGTAGACCCTTCTGTACACAAACATAATTACCCTAGACGTGATCTCTCTGGTAGTGATAAAGATCCATTCCAAGACGCATCAGGAATGGGAGGATTTATATCAGGGAGTAGTGGCCCTGGTACAGACTTTAAGCCTTCAGCGCTTTTGAAACTCTTACCACGTCAGGATTATATAGCTGCTGCTAGTGGGTTGAGACCTGAACCAGGCAAGCTAGATCCAAATATACTCTTAGCTACTAAGACTTACCTGGAAGCACTCTTCCGTTCAGTTATAAAGTCAGAATATGATCCTGTGAAAATAAAAGGACGGTTTGTACCAGTTGAACGAGAAGTAGATGGTCACAAAGTTAAAGATTATGCACGAGGAGCTTATCGTATTCAAGAAGACTTTGATCTGAATCATATGCACTGGATGCTGGATGTATCTGGTTCTATGAATTATACTCTTGTAGACCGTGTAGTAGATATCTATCTCAGATCTCTTAAATCAATTTTAAAGAGTACTTCTCAGCCGACTTTCGATGTTATTTATCATTCTGGATTCTTAGCTGCTCCTAAAGGTGCCATACCTATGAAAGTGTTAAAAGTATTAGGAACACTGAGTAGAAAACTCCGGGAAGGTGCAACGTCATTTCCTGTTGCTATTACGGATGGAACTAATGGTTCTGAAGTGGTTATGTTAAGGTATTGGAAATCTTTGCTTGCTAATAAGATGGGATTATCTTCTAAGCTAAATTCACCAGTATTTTGGATTACTGATCTTTATTGGAATCTTCCATCGAATTTTGACAAAACTTTATCTCGGTTACCTATATTACTCTTTTTATTTGGACATGATGTAGATGGAGATGCTGCATTTCCTGGTTATGGCTCTGGTGGTGCTGGAATAGTGGGAAATATGAATAATAGCGGTAAATCGGCTGAGAGTAGTAATCGTAGAGAGATGTCAGAAGCATTCGGGTTTAATCACCCTAATTCTAAGTTACTTTTACAAAAGATGAATATAGTGATATTTGTCGTAAGTGATCTAGATAAATCAAATGCGGTAAGATTGAAATCAATCGGTATCGGTAAAGCAGTTCCACCTGCTATCACTAAAGCGTTACAAGCTGCATTACGAGGTAAAGTTAAATTTATGGTCTCTAAATAAATAGTTTTATTAGATATTTATACCTTTTATATATAATCGATTTACATAGTTTCGGGGTTAGCTATGAATTATCAAAACTGGTTATTAAGTGAAGTCGGAAGAAAAACTGTAAATCAAGATACTCGTCATCTCACTAAAGAAGATCTTGGATTTTCAAGAGTAATCGATCATCTGATGCTGGAAGAGTATGTAGACTTTCATTTCGGTTCTACACCTCCAGTATTAGAGGGGTTTGAAGTAGAAGGAAAACTTTATCCTTATTTCAAAGATTATCCAGAGATAGCTGTCGCTCATTATTATCTTAAACAATACGATCATGTACCTTTCCGAGTATATACTTGGAAGTCATGGGATCAGTTAGAATCAGCTTATGAGTTATTGAATGGATTGACTCCAGCTGGGGTATATAAAGCGCTTAATGAGTTACTCCCATTCACTAACCACAAAGTAAAAGAAGCATCAGATGCCCTTGACTGGAAAGATTTCTTAGATATGAAAGAAGCTCGGACAGATAAGCTTTTTCAACTTTTCCGTGATACGGGTTCTGGGTTATACCAAGAGATGACTCAGCGTGTTTATACTTACTTCGAACAGGTGGAAAAACTAAATGAAAAAACCTGGAAGGAGTCACACACACCTCAGATATCTCGAGCACCAGTAACAAAAGTCCCACGTATTTACGGTCACACTGGTGTATCGAAATCTGCTCTGATAGAAGTTATCCCGACTAAGATATCGATTACAGTGGATCTACAATATTATGGTTGTAACCAAGAAATGGTATTACAACTCCCTCCACGTGTAACTGTTGTGAAAACTGGTCAATTCGACCCGACAGATTTCGCTGGCATGAGTTCTGACATGCCGTTAGCATTGTTCAAATTGATAATGGGTCAGGATTATAAAGGGGTAGCTTCTACAGTGGAGCGGATTAATATCAGTAATAATATGTACGTGATAGCTCCTGTTCGGGAATTGTGGGAGAACTCAGACCAAGCTGTAGTCCAGTCTCGGTTGATTCTAGCAGAGTGGATCAATAAGAATTATATAGCTGTAGACCCCACACGTACTTGGAATACGGATAAAACTTATAATACTCCTTTCACTTATATCGGTCTCACCGATGAAGGTAGAGCTCAGGGTATAACTCAAGCTACGCTAGAGTTATTGGTTTATTATGCACGTCCGGCTATCTTCTTCTTAGATGAGTTTAGTCGTTCTGAGCCCAAGGCCATGCCGCTCTGGATGACTGTTCTCTCTGACCGTTCGCTCGGAAGTCTAACTTATCGTCGTACTTTCTTTGTCTTAGCGGATAACGAAGTACCTCGAAATATGGACGAGGCATTGCGAGAGTTTTATACTCAGATGTATCATGTGAGTGGAGCTAATGCAGGTCTATATGACCCTGCTACCAACGATCGCTTTGACCAGATCTATGTAGATGAAACTAATCGTTCTCTCCAAATGGAAGTAGTTGATTATCTGGCGAACAAATATTCTGATATCCCAGAAGTAGAATCTTTCTTATTGGCTGTTCAAGATGCAGGCTATCTCTATGCTCTACCAAGGCCTAGGACATATCTTATTGATCCAGATAAGAGGAAAAAGAATGATAGCATAGAAGATGTTTCTCAATTGGAAGAGAAATATCCCACGTTCCGTGGTTGGGATTTCTTGTTGAGTTATCTTAGAGAAGTCTTTAGGAATCATGAACCTGTTTCTATTCAAGTTGTAGAGTCTATCCTCGGATCGTTAAACCGTAAACCTTTCGAGCACTTGACATTAACAGGTGATAAAGCTCATGTTGAGAAAGCTAAAAATATACGGATCTCAGATATCTCTTCTATAGAGAAATTTAGTAAGCTTGATTCATTGCAAGAGTTAATAGAGTTGTATTTCCGTGGAGGAGCTTATCAATCTACTATCTATGGTGGAGATAGTCGGTTGACTTTCTCACCTAAATCGATTAGATTGGTAGATGATACAACTGAGTCTAGCTACGCTGATCGCTTAGAAAAAATAGTAAGATCTGGTATCCCCGTCTTACTCTTAGGTCGTCCAGGTGTGGCTAAAACTGCTATTACAGAAACATTAGCGAAGAAATTAAATCGTGATGCTAAAGATAGTAATAAAGTCAGCATAGAGATGATCCGACATGTATTGAACTTGGAGACTGAAGAACGGGGGATGGTAAGGGGATCTCCAGCATTAACCGAAATCTGGTCTACTATATCTGAGGTCACTACTAAGACGTTGCAAGATATAAGAGAACGGTATAAGTTGCCACTTGTATTGCCTACGCTCTCTTCTGGTAGGCCGGAATCGAACTTCCTTAACAAGATAGAACGTCTCCGTAGAGATCCCAATGCTTATCTAGTGGTGGTCTTTGACGAGTTGAACCGTACTACTGAGATAAAGCAAGCTATCGTCTTGGACGCTATTTCCAACCATAAGCTCTATGGCGTAGATTTCTCAGACGTGGCTGACCGAGTAGCTATAGTTGCTACCAGTAACTATTATCGAGGAACTACGTATGAAGATTTATCTGAAGACACATCTGCTAGTATTTATCATGGAGTGGCTTCATTAGACCATGCGGTAATGGCTCGTTATGCAGTGCTCTTTATAGATGAGATCACTGAGCAAGATCTGGATGGTTTCATCGATTACTGGAGTCGTAAATTAGTTACTGAGTATGGTCCACAGACTCATAAAGCTGAGAATGGACTAATCTCTGAGTTGAAAGCGCTTTTCAATAATTATCGTACAGAGCTTTTAGCTTACTTCAATGCTGACTTGAAAGCTTTCAGAGAATTTCAAGAAGAGACTGGTCAATATGATATGCAATTCTTATCTCCTCGTGGATTCTCTTCTATCTTGGAGAAAGTATTGAACGTTTATCTGTATAGAGTGGTGAATCAAGGAGATGAAGTAGATAAAGTAAAACTCTCCAGTCTAAATATTGATGTTTCTGAGTCTGCAGACTTTGAGAATTTCTTAAAGCTTCTCCAGGTGATCGCTATCTCACGTGATGCTCGGTTTAATCGAGCTTATACCTCCTTCTTTGTAGGTAGAAAGACGCTCGACGATATTATCCCGACTTTTTTACCTGAAGATGTGAAAGATAAGAATAATCGACAAAACTGGTATAATATCCCTCCTCAATATCGGATTTCTTATGTAGCAGATACATTGTTGAGAGCTTATTCTAAAGAAGATATAAAAGAAAAAGATAAAGCAAAGTTAGAGGAGACTATCCGTGATTATGTCTATACTATTCTGTCATTGGATGGGTCTACTGGTTCTCTTCCTAATTCTTTAGAAAATCAATTACAGGATACAGTGAATAGTAGTATAAATCAGATATATCAGTATAGAAATAAGAAAATCTTCGGAGTTCATAAAGATTTCTTAAAATCTCTGGTTTTAGGTGTCTATAAGATATTCTCTAATGCTTACCAAGAATATGTATTGAAGAGTCTAAAATTTATCGAGAAAGAAGAGAAGCTTTCGGACATTTCTCTTCTTGAGTGGAGCATTATAAATCCAGTGTTAGTATCTGTTTTGGCACCATATCTACCTAAAGCTGAAAAGTCTCACGCTTACACACCTGCTCCAGATTATCCCGCAATCTTGGAGCTGATTATAGAACTTGCTTGGTTAGTGAAAGGTAAGTCTCTAGAAGAGGTCTTGAAAGATCCTGCTGCTCTCCAAGATATCTTGGACAATATTCTCAAACTCTCTGCCACTTATGATCTCAAACTACCTACTTCTGCTGATTATACCAAGCCTCAGTCACTCTCAGCTAAGATAAGCTGGAGTAGAAACAGAAATGAGAAGTCTGGAGCTATACTTAATAATCTGCTCAATAAACAGTCTCAAGATTATATAGTCTCTGGATTAAGTGAACTCCAAGCTACGCTCTGGACTCTTATGTTCAGGATGTGGTCTCAAGGTATCTTAGCAGAGCAATACGTCTTGGAACATAGAGTCTTTGATGACTTGCTATCCTCTTATGATGTAGTATTCGCTCCTATCTTCCCTGGCGGTGTGTACGTCAATGACGCTGCATGGTATAAGTTGGTACAGAAACCTTCAGTATATACTTATACTAAAGCTGGAATACAGCGAACTGCAGGTGATAAAAAGAAAGAAGAAATGACGTTCCCTTATATGCCTATGAGTCAATATTCTGTCTTAGGGCATGATATTACAGCTCCGTTGGTAACTCCAGCTTCTAAGCTCTATTATCGTAGCAGTCTACGGATAGCAATTGCTAGGACTTATAAATCTTCTCACCAATCAGACTCTTTTGTTCTAGATGTATTTGAGTTTCCAGTAGAAGTAAAAGATCTCCAATTGGATTTCAAGTGTGAAACAGAGTCTGATAAATCTTCTCAGCGTCAAGTCTTTAATCTGAAAATCGATTTCGATACTGGAGATACCTTATCTACTACCTCTGAGCTCTATCTCCGAGGTTATCCGGTTCTCATAAAAGCTGAATATAGATCTGTAAAAGATGAAGATTCAGTCTATACTCTAGTATTGCCATTAGCGGCTCCTTTCTATAAAGATCAATTCTCTGAACAAGCTACTGCTGATTTTATTAAATTCAAATCTTCAAAATCTACTTCCAAGAACTCTCTGATAAGAGTAGCTGCTGAATATACGAAATTGTTGAATAAAAATAATAAACTCCTATCTGAATTATTCAAAGATACTCAGATTCAAGATTCAGATGCCGCCAAACTATCCACTGTATTAGATAAGAAACCAGATATGACTGTAGCTGATGTTGTTGAACTACCCGATCCGGTACGTGTCTTAAGAAGAGCATTTGACCTATTAGATAAATAAGGAGGTAAATTGTGAAAGCGTTAGAAAAATATCTTAAATCTTATGGCTTTGAAAGTGTGAAAGTCTCAGAATTACCAGAGAATACTTTCGTATGTCATCTTAGTCAAGATGATATGGCTGATGTTAAATTTCATATGACTCCATTACTGCAAGAACGTACTCCTGGTCGCTATACTATGACTGTACGTACACCAGAACGTGCTTATATGACTTATCAGGTCATTTTCCGTGATAATTATATCTTGCTAAGACCTGTGGAATAGCTTATTGAGGTAGGAGTTTGAAAAAGAAATCTAAAAGGAAACAAAGATTAAGACGCAAATCGATTCAATGGTTACTTCCGACTAAGTTTTGGATGATGCCAATAGATCAATTGGCGTATTATATCGCTTCTACTGCTCGCTCTACCAAACAAGCTATAGCTAGGATCAATACACTCTACGATAAGTCTGGAGTGTGTAACAAGGCGTCATCGCTTTATCATCCAGAGTTTTGTACTCAACGTATAGCGCTTATAGATAAAGTGAAACAATACATGAGCTTGAATGTTACAGAAGCTAAAGCTAAAAAGATGAAGCGCTGGTTACAGCAAGTTAGACCTAAGTGGCATCCTCCCGAAGGACTCTTCACCCGAGACGCTGAGGAAATAGCTGCCACGTTAGCTAACTCTTCTGATTCTTATAAGCAAGCTGTAGCTCGTGCAAATTTCTATTATAACCGTGGAGGATTTTGTAATCCAAAATCTAGTCATTACGATCCTGGTGAATGTGGTAAGAGGGATCAAGTTTTAGATCTATTAAGAGGTCTCATGAATGAAGCTACTAAAGACAATATTTTAGATTATAGTGGAACGAATAGATTATTATTTAAAATAGCTCAAGCTTTCCGTACACCTATCTCGTTAGCTTGGATTATATATGATCTAGAAGATCCCGATGATTATGAAGAAACGGAACGTTTACCGATTATACGTGCTAGGTTCAATACAGCGTTTAATAATTTAACTCATTTGGTAGGACTCTGTAAAGTGAATAGTCCATTATATAGTGCGGAGATCTGTAAAAATTTAACCAAGATTCGTCGTCAAACTTGGAGGATCTATTATAACCTAGTCTTAGATTCTTGGGGTCATGAACGTAAGCATATAAAAGAGCTACCAGATGGGAGTCCAGAAGTAGGTAGTGATGGAGGTATGTAATGAATTTTGAATTACCACCTTGTAAAGTCTCTAGAGATACTAGAGTTCCTGAACACCGGAAAGCTCTAGCCATGCTCTGGCCGAAAGTAGATCCTGAACTAAAAAAGGAACTCTCTTCTAAAGAGTACCAAGCTCTAGAGCGATTTATAAAAGAAACTCTGAAATTTACAGATAGAGCATCACTTTTAGATCATCTGGCTCCTTGTACTTGGTGGGTATTAGAGAAGACCTTGGATCGTTGGAAGGTCTGGATAGAACTCTCTAACACTCCTAAAAGCCGCGAGAAAACTCCTTTAAGAGAAAGCGATCCTGATCAGACTCCAGATTATACTGATCCAGATACTGATCAACCATCAGATCAGGATCAAGCTAAATCATCTTCCTATACAAAAGGTGCTGTGAGCAAGATGACCTTTGACTCAAAGGCTCAAAAAACTCTAGGTAAATATTTAGCTTATTTTATTTTATCTTTCCTGGTACACCGTATTTTACAGGATCCAGATGTATTTTTGTTAGATAAGGATACTAATAAATATTATGATACTCTAAAGAAGAAGTATCAATCCTTGTCAAGTGACTTAATAGCGGTACAACGAGAAGTAACAGCGCTGAATATACCGATGCCTTTCAAAGTAGATCAACGTGTAATTTCTTATAAGACTAACGATTGGGACAAACTTTACGACACATTCCAAGACTGGTTATTAGAGTTAAAGGAAAATAACTCTTGGATACAGTTGAAGAATTATCTTGAACAAGAATGGCGTAGTATCACGAACGATCTAAGAAAGATAAAGCTAGGAAATGATATCTTAAAATTAGATATTCCAAACGATGTAAATTTTAAGTATCAATTCTTTTTCCAAACTGTAAAATTAGTAATGGAAGTCGCTTATGAACAATATGAGAAGTTCGAAGAAGCGTTTATAAAACTATCTAAAACTGCTCCGGATTTACCTGATAAGAAAGTTAAACCTGAAATATTTCCTGATCCAGATAAAGAACCTAGTGAAGAATTTCAGCTAAAAGCTCACCTAGCTTTTTTAAGTAGAAATATTGCTATATTGTTAAGCAGTCTCGGTACCCTGAAATTACTAGGGAAAGCGCTCGGAGTCAGTATTAAAGCTAATAGAGCGGAAAAGTGGACTAATGTAGATAAATATATAAGTAGAAATCGCCTTTGGTATCTCACTGACGCTCCACGTGGTTTGGAATTGACTTATGAGTTGACCAGCCTACTATTATAAGTAACGCTACTCTATGATCACAGTCACAGTAGACTCTTAGTGAGGTATTGGTTATGTTTAATACACAGACTCTGATATCAAGTATCGAGACTATTAGATTCTATCGTGCAGTTAAACGTTATCCTGCATCTAACATATCGCTTAGCCTAGGAGACTATGTAGCGATTCGTTCATTATTGCTACTGTCTAAATTGAGGACTACCTCTCAGAAAGAAATCTATCCACTTTTATTGAGGTCTTTCTTCAAAGAACTTCATGCTTATGCTGGTGAGTTTGTTTTCATGGATCAGGCTAAATTAACTTCTTATTATCCTAGCTTTGTGCAAGAAGTTTCTTTAAGATTGGACGCATTATTTTCCACCTCTTCACATAAGTATAAATTAGCGTCTATCTGGGAAGAAGCTCAGTCTGATATGGTACTAGCTACGCTAGATCATAAACTTGATCAATATTTTCTTTACGGTCAAGATGAGACTGCATTGTTTGATGCAGAAGAGTTAAAATTACTGAAGTTAGCTGAGCGTATGCGTCATATCCGGCGTTATTCTGGTGTGGTACTGATTACGAATGATTTTCTATTAGAACATACTCATGAAGTTGGACTGTTGAGCGCTCTGATGATGCTCTCTTATCAAGACAATGGATGGATGGATGACTTGAATCCTGGAGTCGTAATCGCTAAAGCATTGGTTCATGACCTTGATGAAGCGATTTATGGAGATGTTATCCGTCCTGTAAAATACGGTGTAGAAGGTCTCCGACAGTGTCTAGAAGATCTATCTAGAGAGTATCTGCAAAATTCTTTCCCCTATCTCACTGGTCTCTGGACAAGAGCTAAATCTGGAGAATCTGGAGCATTAGTAAAGTTTGCAGATCTACTCTCTGTCTTATTAGAGATCTATGAAGAACGAACACTCGGCTCCAGTTATATCCTCAAAACTACCAAAGATTATCCTATCTATATGAATCAACTCTCTGAATTCTTTCAATCTAGACGTGGCCCACTTTGGAATCGCTTGTCTCAACTATCAGAAGAAGCTGGTTTACTTTATAATACTGTTATAAAAGATGTTGGTAAAAATCTTTAGATCCGATTAAAGTGAGGAAATCATGCCAAGAATCGGCATTATAGGCCCATCAGGAACTGGAAAAACTACTCTGTGTAAATTATTAGCAGAGCAGTTAAATTATCCTATTTACACCCTCAGTCTTCGGTACTATCCGAAGAGTCTAAAGTGGGAAGATCTGATAGCTCAAGCTAAATCACAGATAGAAGAATATCAATATCAAGCAGCACTGTGGATACGATCTAAACAACTCGAATACTCTGAAGAGTGGTCAAGCAAACCTAACATCTTGTTAGACAGGATCGGTGTAGTAGAAGTTGTGTTATATAGTTGGTATCTTAATCCTGAGCTAAAAGAGTCTAAGCGATTTCAAGATCTACTAACATGGGGAAATGAGTGGGTAATTCAGAATCTTGATGCTATTATTCTATTGCGTTATCTAGATAGTTATGAAGATGATCCTTATAGACCTTCTAAAGATTTCCGATTAATGGAGTTATATTATACTTGGGTAAATAGTATATCACTACCGGTGTTAGATTTACCATCTTGGTCGCTTGAAAAGCGAGCAGAGGAATCTATAGATTTTATAGCAAAGTTATCATAGTTTTATATAGAGGGATGATTATGAGTGAGACTACTCCTTGGGGAACTATCGGAGAAATCGTATATACACGCACTTATTCTCGTTATATTCCAGAATTGAAAAGAAGAGAGTATTGGAATGAAACTGTAGATCGTGTTATTTCTTATAGTCGAGCATTGGCACCAGCTTATGTTACTGAAGAAGAGTTAATCGCTTTTCGTAACTACATGTTAGAGCTGAAAGCTTTTCCTGCAGGAAGGACGCTCTGGATCGGTGGTTCTCCTTTTGCTAATGAATTTCCACAAGCTAACTTTAATTGTGCTTTCCTCGATATCAGATCTTCTCGTGATTTTCACGATATCGTCTATCTCTTGATGAGTGGAGTAGGAGTTGGATTTAGAGCTACCCAAGATAACATTGAAATCTTGAATAAAGAGCTACCACTTATTCAATTTCCTCAGTTAACCATCAAACCTTATCAATTTATCGGTAAAGCGAGTCAATTAGAGAATACGATATTTAATATAGAAGATAATAAGATTTATATCACAGTTGGAGATTCTCGCGATGGTTGGTCACAACTTCCCAAGTTATATCTTGAAGTTCTTGCAGGGAAATACGGATCTATTGATGAAATCGTAATCGATTTCAATTACGTCAGACCACTCGGCTGGAGACTCAAGCGATTTGGTGGTTATGCTTCTGGTCCAGATGTCTTGATTAATTTCTTACAAGAAGCTCATCAAGTCTTGT
>Ga0209721_1000464_pt1 | contig 36707 bp, 25 predicted proteins | sample TshhotsprinmetaG_FD_184139 | JGI IMG/M metagenome (GOLD analysis project Ga0209721, IMG submission 184139) | Hot spring microbial communities from South Africa to study Microbial Dark Matter (Phase II) - Tshipise hot spring metaG (SPAdes)... | ecosystem: Environmental > Aquatic > Thermal springs...
CCGAACTGTACAACGTGGAAAGTCGCATTTCGGAAGGCGAGGCGCTGGAAGAGTAGGCCATCCGGGCGTGGGCCCGGGCTGTCACCCGACGCCTCCCCGCAGCCTGGAGCAGGCGCCCTGGCCCGCCCCGGCTGCCCTGCGCTCCGGCCCCGCCGTGGTAATAGACAAAGAGGAGAGCGATGAGCGACGAACAGAACCTCGCTGCGAACGAAGCGGCAACCGCCGCCGATACCGCCCCTGCCGCCGAGACGACCGGGGCGGCGCAGGACGAATTGCAGACCAGGCTGGCCGAGGCTGAGGCGCAGGCCGCCGAGTATAAAGATCAGTGGCTGCGCGCCGCTGCTGATTATAAGAACTTCAAGCGCCGGGTCGAGATCGAACGCGCCGAACTGATCCGCAGCGCCAGTTCGGCCTTGCTGCTGAAACTGTTACCGGTGATGGATGACTTCGAGCGCGCCATCGCTAATATCCCCCCGGAGATTGCCGAAACGCCCTGGTGGGGCGGCACCCAGTTGATCGCCCAGAAGTTGCGCACCATCCTCGAAAGTGAAGGCGTGAAACCAATCGAGGCTTTAGGGCAAGACTTCGATCCCAACTTGCATGAAGCGGTGCTCTACGAAGAGGCCGAAGGCCAGGAAGGCAAGGTCATCGCCGAATTGCAGAAGGGTTACCGACTGGGTGACCGCGTGTTGCGCCCGAGCATGGTGAAAGTGGGACGCGGCTAAGCGCGATAGAGTAGTGAGGTTGCATGCCCAAGGTTATTGGAATCGATCTGGGAACCACCAACTCGGTCGTGGCCGTGGTTGAGGCCGGCGAGGCCGTGGTAATCCCCAACGCCGAAGGAGCGCGGCTCACGCCCTCGGTCGTGGCGGTAAACAAGGCCGGCGAACGCATGGTGGGCCAGGTGGCCCGACGCCAGGCCGTGACCAATCCGGAGAATACGATCTTCTCGGTCAAGCGCTTCATCGGCCGGAAGTTCAACGAGCCAACGGTGCAGAAGGATCTCAGCCTGGTGCCCTACAAGCTCTCCAGCGCGCCGAATGGCGATGTGCGCGTGCTGATGGGCGGGCGCGAGTACGCGCCCCCGGAGATTTCGGCCATGGTGCTGCAAAAGCTCAAGGCCGACGCCGAGGCCTATCTGGGCGAGCCGGTTACCCAGGCGGTGATCACCGTGCCGGCCTACTTCAACGATAGCCAGCGCCAGGCCACCAAGGACGCCGGCAAGATCGCCGGGTTGGAGGTGCTGCGCATCGTCAACGAGCCGACAGCTTCAGCCCTGGCCTACGGCCTCGACAAGAAGGGCAAAGATGAGGTGGTGGTGGTCTACGATATGGGCGGCGGCACCTTCGATGTCTCCATCCTCGAACTCAGCGAGGGCGTGGTGGAGGTGAAGGCCACCAGCGGCGATACCCACCTCGGCGGCGATGACTTCGACCAGCGCATCATTGACTGGCTCGCCGAGGAGTTTCGCAAGGAGCAGGGGGTCGATCTACGGCAGGACCGGATGGCGCTGCAACGGCTCAAGGAGGCTGCCGAAAAGGCCAAGATGGAGCTTTCCAGCGTCGGGCAGACCGAGATTAACCTGCCCTTCATTACCGCCGACTCCTCCGGCCCCAAGCATCTGAGCGTCACGCTGACGCGGGCGAAACTCGAACAACTGACCGGCGATCTGATCGAGCGCAGTATGGGGCCAGTGCGCCAGGCCCTGAGCGACGCCGGCCTCAAGCCCTCACAGATCGACGAGGTGATCCTGGTTGGCGGGCAGACGCGCATGCCGGCCATCCAGGAGGCGGTGCGGAAGTTCTTCGGCAAGGAGCCGAATAAGTCGGTCAATCCCGACGAAGTGGTGGCGATCGGCGCCGCCATTCAGGCCGGTGTGCTCGGTGGCGAAGTTAAAGATGTGTTGTTGCTCGATGTGACCCCGCTCACCCTGGGGATCGAAACCCTCGGCGGGGTGATGACTCCGCTGATCGAGCGCAATACGACCATTCCCACCCGCAAGAGTCAGGTGTTCTCAACCGCAAGCGACAATCAGCAGAGCGTTGAGATCCACGTGCTCCAGGGCGAACGTGCCGAGGCGCGCTACAATAAGAGCCTGGGGCGCTTTGAACTGTCGGGTATTCCTCCGGCGCCCCGGGGCGTGCCGCAGATCGAGGTGACGTTCGATATTGATGCCAACGGCATCGTGAACGTCACCGCCAGGGACAAGGCCACCGGCAAGGAGCAGCGTATCACCATCACCGCCTCGTCGGGGCTGAGCGACGCGGAGATCGAGCAGATGGTCCGCGACGCCGAGGCCCACGCCGAGGAGGACCGGCGGCGCCGCGAGTTGATCGAGGCGCGCAACCAGGGCGATAGCCTGATCTACACCGCCGAGCGGTCCATGCGCGAGATGGGCGAGGCCCTCGATGGCGCCATCCGCACCGAGGTGCAGGATAAGATCAGCGCCCTGCGAGCGGTGCTCGATAGCGATGACGTCAACGAGATCCGCAACAAATCGGCCGAATTGAGCGTCGCAATGCAAAAGATCGGCCAGGCGGCCTACGAGGCCCAGCGCGAGTCGGCGAATGGCGCCGATGACAGTGGCAGCAAAGCCGGCGACGACGTGGTCGAGGGCGAGTACAAAGTAGATTAAACGTCCGATGGCCGGCGCTAGTGGTTGTAAGCGCCGGTCATCCCCGCCAAGGAACGAAACGTATGACCACGGGCGCAAAGCGCGATTACTATGAAGTGCTCGGGGTGAGCCGCACCGCCAGCCAGGACGAGATCAAGAAGGCGTTCCGACGCCTGGCGCGCCAGTACCATCCCGATGTGAACAAGGATCCCGGCGCCGAGGCCAGGTTCAAGGAGATCAACGAAGCCTACGAGGTGCTCTCCGATGAACAGAAGCGAGCGGTCTACGACCGTTTCGGCCACAATGCCCCCGGCAGCATGGGCGGCGCGTATGACCCCTTCGAAGGCGCCGATCCCTTCAGCACGATCTTCGATGCCTTCTTCGGCGGGGCCACCGCCGGTCCGCGCACCCAGCGCGGCCCCCAGCGCGGCGCCGATCTGCGCTACAACCTGCGCCTGTCGTTTGAGGAGGCGGTCTTCGGTACTGAGAAGGAGATTGAGTATCGCCGCCTGGAGGTCTGCCCCAGTTGCCGCGGCAGCGGCGCCGAACCCGGCACCGACCCGGTGCGCTGCCCCAAATGCCACGGCTCCGGTGAGGTGCGCCAGCGAGCGCCCCTGTTCAATATGGTCACTGTGACCACATGTGACCAGTGCGGGGGAACCGGCTCGGTCATCCCTATTCCCTGCCGCGAGTGCCGCGGCGAAGGACGGGTGCGCCACCTCCGGCGCATTACGGTAAAGGTGCCCGCCGGTGTGGACGGCAATCAGCAGATCCGCATCAGCGGCGAAGGCGACGCCGGGCCGCGGGGCGGTCCCCACGGCAACCTCTACGTCGCCCTCGAGGTTCAGCCGCATCCGCTCTTTGTGCGCGAAGGCAACGATATTATCCTCGAATTGAAGCTCAACGTGGCCCAGGCAGCCCTCGGCGAAGAGGTCGACGTGCCGACCCTGGACGGGGTCGAGAAGATGCGTGTGCCCCCCGGCACCCAGACCGGGCAGACCTTCCGCCTGCGTGGCAAGGGCGTACCCTTTCTGCGGCAGCAGGGCCGCGGCGACCAGATCGTGGTGACCCGCGTGGTCGTGCCCGAGCGCCTGAGCGAGCAGCAGCGGCGCCTCTTCCAGGAGCTGGCCCGTACCTTCGAGACCGAGATGCCCGGCGATCGCGACGAGGGGTTCTTCGGGCGCATCAAGGATGCCTTCGGGCTGTAGGGTGCCGCCATGGCGGAGGTACTGTACGGTCGCAACGCGGTGCGGGAAGCCCTGCGTGCGCGGCGGCGGGTGTTGAACCGCCTGCGCGTCTCCAGCGGCGTGCAGGAAACGGGGGTTATTGCCGAGATTATCAAACTCGCCGGACGGGCCGGCGTTCCCGTGGAACGGGTGGAACGGCAGGTCCTCGATAAACAACTGCGCGAGGTAAACCACCAGGGCGTTGCCCTCGAAGTCGAAGCCTACCCTTACGTAGAACTGGAAGCCTGCCTGGCCCTCGCCGCCGACCGCAAGGAGGCGGCCCTGCTCTTACTCCTCGATCACTTGCAGGACCCGCAGAATATCGGCACACTGCTCCGCACCGCCGAAGCAGTGGGCGCCCACGGCGTCGCGCTGCCGGGCCGCCGCGCCGCCGAGATCACCCCCGCCGTGGTGAATGCATCGGCAGGCGCCACCGAGCATTTGCAGATCGTCCTGATCGGCAACCTGGCCCAGACCATCGCTGAATTGCAGCGCAACGGCGTGTGGGTGGTAGGGCTGGAAAACGACGAGACGGCGCGCGATATCAACACGGTGGATCTGGATATGCCTCTGGCGCTGGTCGTGGGGGCCGAGGGCGTCGGTCTGGCCCGTCTGGTGCGCGAGCGTTGCGATTTTCTGGTGCGTTTGCCGATCATCGGGCACATCGGCTCGCTTAATGCCGCCGTGGCGGGCAGCATCGCTCTGTACTTCGCCTGGCGCCAGCGAGCGCGCTGATGCGGAGCGCAGCCGCATGGGCGGCCGAAAAATGGTGTCAACGCCGACCCGGGCCACTTGAAGCGCAGCGCAGGCTGCGCTAGAATGGCAGCGTAACCAACGGCCCCCTGTGTGCGTGGAGAGAACCATGAAACTCAATCTGCTGCTCGCGCTTGCCCTGGTCGTGGCCGGAATGTACATTCTGGTTCTGCGCCGCCAACTTGAAGCAGCCCAGATGCGCGGCGAGATGTATCGGGAGATCTCGGCGCGCCTCGACCGGCGCGTGACCGAGTTGACGTCGAAGTGAAAGCGCAGGACCGGGGCAGGCTGCGCTGAACGTGACGTATTCCCGGGAGGGCTGCGCCCTCCCAAACCCTCCCGGTGCGGAGTTTAAGGGCGGACAGAACATCCGGGCTAACGTGGCTTATACCGTATTGGAACGCCCCCGCGCATGGCTCTGGTCTCCCCGCTTCGACAGGCTCAGCGCAGGCTCTCCAGCTTCGCTGGAGAGGGGGAGGGGGTGAGAACCAAGCAGCGCATCCCAACGCCATCACGCCCGTCGGCGCTCATACGTTCTGTCCGCCCCTGAACGGTGCGGAGGGCGTGCCACCCCCGTAGGCAGGGGCATAGGGAAACCCGGTTTCCCCTACGTTCGTATCAGGCTACTATGACCGCATGTTCCCAGGCACTGGCGGGAAATCCTGGTGAGAACGCCACACCCGCCCCAACGCTGCTCGCGCCCCTGACGATCCGGGCAGCGCGGATGGACGATATTCATGCCATTCTGGCCCTGCACCGCGAGGCGTTTGCCGACAAGTTCGGCAGCGCCTTCGGCGCGTGCGGCGCCGAGCGTGGTGTGGCAGCGCTCGCCAGCGCCTGGCAGCGGCAAGGAGCCTCGGCCTTGCGCGGTATGTTCGTGGCCGAGTACCAGCAGCAGATCATCGGCACCACCACCGTGCGCACCTGGGAGATGAGCAGCGATGACAGCGGGGCGGCGGAACTGGCCTTCCACGAAGAGCTGGGCCTGTTTGGCGCAGCGCGTTCACTCTTCGCCCTCTCGCTGCTGGATCATCGCATTCAGCGCGGCGAAGGCTTCGTGACCGACGTGGCCGTGCTTGCCCCCTACCGGCGCGGCGGCGTGGCGCGCGCCTTGCTGGCCCGAGCCGAACAGGAGGCGCGCCTGCGCGGGAAACGCTTCCTGGGGTTGTACGTTGCGGCGCGGAACGATGCCGCGCGGCGCCTCTACGGCAGCCTGGGCTTCTCCACCATCCGCGTGCGCCGGTCGTTCCTGGCCTGGCTGATCTTTGGTCAGGGAAGCTGGCACTATATGCGCAAAGATCTGTTGTAGAGGCCCATGCGGCGAAGTCGCGCAATGACAAGATGAAAATAGCTTTTGTCCGGGGAGAGCTGTGCCCTCCCACACCCTCTCCGCCAGTGGGCTGTCTCCCGGAAGGGGGCCGTCTTCTCACAGCCTCCCGGTGTTTAAGGGCGGACAGAACATTCGAGCCAGGGTGGCTTGTACCCCGTTGGAACACCCCCGCGCACGGCTCTGGTCTCCGCCAGGGGTGAGGACCAACCAGCGCATCCCAACACCATACCGCCCGTCAGCGCCCATATGTTCTGTCCGCCCCAAAACCCTCCCGGCGTGGGGGGCCTGCCACTCCGATAGGCAGTGGCACGGTAAACGCCGGCATTCCTGCCACCTCTTCGCCGAAGGTTGCGCTGCTCGAGGCTTGCCACATCGCGTATAATTTGAGTTAAGATACCCTCAGCGGTACGGCAAGCCAGAAAGGATGTCGGATGCACGTATTATTTGTGGACGACAACCCCCTGATGCAGCAAGTCATCAGCCGCTTCCTTATGAGCCAGGGCTACACAGTCGCCATTGCCGATAGCGCCGAGCAAGCCCTGCACCTCACCCGACACGAGCAATACCGTCTGATGGTGATTGATATGCGCCTGCCGGATCGCGACGGCGCCGATCTGTTGCAGGCCCTGCGCCAGGAACCAGGTATGGCCTGCTGTCCAGCGATCGCGGTAAGCGGCCTGGGTGAGGACGACCGGGAGCGCACGGTTCTGGCAGGCTTTGATGCCTTTCTCTCAAAGCCTATCGATCTTGACGAGCTGCTGGCCGCGGTACGCCGCTATGTGGATACGGATCGGGCGCGGGCGTTTGGCGTCTGATGGCTTGTAAGCTGTGGTTCCGGCTCTCGGCCGATAGGTTCCCCCTTTTCACCGCAGAGACGCAGCGTCTCTGCGTCTCGACGCCCGCACCCTCCCGGTGCAGAAGGCGCGCCACATTGACAGCCAGGATTGCAAAAAATCGATCTTATAAGGCATGTAAAATCATGCGAAAGTTGATCTTGTGGGATGTTGACGGGACCTTGCTGAGCACCGATGGCATTGCCGCTGATGCGATGCGCGAGGCCATGCGTCGCGTCGTGGGTCCGGCGGCGCCGATGGAGCGCACTTCGTATGCCGGCAAGACAGACTGGCAGATTATTCGCGAGAGTTTCCCGACCTTGCCGCCCGACACGATTGCTGAGCGTCTTCACGAGTTCACCGCCACCTACCTGGGCTTGCTGGAGGCCCGGCGCGAGGCGCTGGTGGCCCGCTCGCGGGTCTTTCCCGGCGTGGTCGCCGCCCTGGAGGCCCTCGAGACGCTTGGCTACCAGGCGCCTCTGACCGGTAACATCGCAGCGGTTGCCCATCTGAAGCTGGAGTGTGTGGGCCTGACGGCCTATCTGGATCTGGCGGCGGGCGCCTATGGCGATGACCATTACCACCGACCGGACCTGGTGCCAATTGCTGCCGCGCGCGCCGCGGCGCGCTATGGGCAATCGTTTCAGCATGACCAGATTGTGATCGTCGGTGACACCCCCCACGACATCGCCTGCGGTAAGCTCAACGGGGCCCGCACCGTGGCTGTCGCAACCGGCCCCTATCCCCTTGAGGAACTGCTGGACCACCGACCCGATGCCGCGCTGCCTGACCTGACCGACGTTGCGGCCGTGGTGGAAGCGGTTGCCGGCCGGTAAGCCTCCTTTCGCCGAAGGCGCCATTCGCGGGGCGCACAAAGCCAGAATGAACATAGTAATACCAATTACCGTTGATGATGCCGCATTGCTTGAAGTGGTTTCAGGGGTTGTGCTGCCCAGCGTGGCAATCTACAATCCAAAATCCAAAATCTAAAATGGTATAAGTGTTCCTGGGAGGGCGTAGAGGCGCGGCGCTGCTGCGCCTCTACGCCCAAACCCTCCCGCGCGCGGGCTATGTTCACCTCAGCGCGGCGAATGGCCGTCACGTCTCGAGGGGCATGGCGGGGTCATTGCCCCATTCGTTCCATGAGCCGTCGTAGATCGCCACGCGCCTGCCAGTGATGATCTCCAGGGCCAGGGCGACCGGAGTGGCCGAAACACCACCATTGCAGTACGCCACTACCTCGCGCCGCTCCAGGTCGTCGAGCGGCGTTCCGGCAGCAGCGAAGCGCGCCCGTAGTTCCTCCACCGGCGCAAAGGTGTGCAGGTCGGGTTCGAGCAGGGTCTGATAGAACACGTTGAGCGCGCCGGGGATGTGACCGCCACGCGCCGCACGGGACTCGGCGCCACGGTACTCGGCTTCATTGCGGGCATCGATCAGCAGCGCATCGCTGCCAAGAGCCGCCAGGATCTGCGCCGCGGTGCGGCGGAGTTCGGGCCGGGGCCGCGGGGTGAAGGTGGCCGGCGGGTACTCCGGCACGTCGGTGGTGAGCGGTCGCCCCTCGGCTTGCCATTTGACGAGGCCACCGTTGAGGATGCGAACATTGTCAAAGCCGTAGTAGCGCAGTACCCACAGCAGACGGCCCGCGAACATCGCGAACCAGTCGTCGTAGGCCACCACGACGCTGTCGTCGCCGATGCCCCGCTCGCCCAGCACGCGGGCGATCTGCTCCGGTGAGGCGACCTGCACCGGCACCGGGTCGTCCAGGTCAGCGATGTCGCGGGTCCAGTCGAGGTACACCGCGCCGGGGATGTGGCCAGCGGCATAGTCGGCGTGACGGGCGAAGTAGTGGGGTTTGGGCGCGGTGGGGGGCAGCACCAGGCCGCGCATATCCACGATCCGCAACTGCGGGTGGCCGAGGTGATCGGCCAGCCAGGCGGTACTTACCAGGGGGCCTTCGGGGAGGATAATCATCGGCGCTCCATTTCCAGTCAGAAGGTTGTGCGGCTGCGCCGCACCCTGCAGGAACGAAAAGAGATTCTTCCGGGAGGGCTGCACCATCCCAAACCCTCCCCTCAGGGAGGGGCGTTTGCCACGCTGGCAGGGCAGGCATCGCCGGTCACCGGGATCACCTGACCGCGCGTTCCAGGCTCACCTGCATACGTCGCACACGCTCGGCCAGCTCCTCGGAACTGACCCGTTCACGCAGGCGTTCGACCAGCAGGGGAAAGGCAAAGGGGGTCGGGCGGGGCGTCGGCACGATGGTGATGCGCCCGGCGGCGATGCGGTTGAGGGTCGCTTGCATGCGCTGGTGTTCGAGTTGTTGCTCCAGCACTTCGCGGCGGGCCTGGTACAGCAGCATGTTCTGCGGGTCGTACTGCTGGAACACGTCGTAGAACAGGTTGCTGCTGGCCTGCAGATGACGGGCGCTGCGCCGTTCGCCAGGCGGCCCCACAACGACCAGCCCGGCTACGCGGGCGATCTCGCGAAACTGCCGACGGGCCAGTTCGGCGGCATTGAGCGCGGCCAGCAGGTCGTCGGCCAGCCCTTCGGCCGAAAGCAGCGCGCGCAGGTCGGCCTCGTCCTCCAGAGGTGGCGGCTCCGCTGCGAGCAACTCGAAGCCATAGTCGTTGGCGGCCACGCTAAAGGTGCCGGGCCGGCGTCGGGCCAGACGGTAGGCCAGAAGCGCCGCCAGGCCCTCGTGAACCGATCGCCCCTCGAAGGGGTAGATGAACAGGTGGTGCCCATCCCGAGTGCGGGTGCGCTCCACCAGCAACTCATCTGCGCCGGGCAGGCGCGACCAGCGGGCCTGCACCGCCAGAACAGGGCGGAGAGCCTCCAATTCGGGGTCGTCGAACACGCCGTCGCGGGCGGCCTGGAGCCGTTCGCGCACCGCTGCGGCCAGTTCGGTTGAGAGGGGCAGACGCCCGCCGGTCCAGCGGGGCACGGCGCCATCGGCGGTGGAGGCCCGGCGTACCCAGGCGGTCATCTCCTTCACCCGCACGAACTCCAGCACGCGCCCGGCGAAGGTGAAGCGGTCGCCGGGGCGAAGTCGGGCGATGAACGCCTCTTCGACAGTGCCGAGTTGTTCGCCGCCGAGGTAGCGCACCACTATGGCCGCGTCGGCAGTGATGGTGCCAATGGCCTGGCGGTGGCGACGGGCAATCGCGTCGTCGGTGACGCGATAGCGCCCATCGGCATCGCGGCTGACGCGGCGGTACTCAGGGTAGGCATCGAGGGCGCTGCCGCCACGGGTCACGAAGTCGAGGCACCAGTGCCACTCTTCGTCGCTGAGGGCATGGTATGCGGCAGTGCTGCGGACCTCGGCCAGCAGCGCTTCGGGGTGGAAGCCGCCGCCGAGGGCAACGGTGACCAGGTGCTGGGCCAGTACGTCGAGGGGCCGGACCAGGGGCGGGCGCGCCTCGATCTGCCCGGCGCCAATGGCCCGGCGCGCAGCGGCTGCCTCGATCAACTCGAAGGCATGGGTAGGCACACAGGTGGCCCGGCTGGGCGCGCCGGGGCGGTGACCACTGCGCCCGGCGCGTTGCAGCAATCGGGCGACACCCTTCGGGCTTCCCACCTGCAACACCCGCTCCACCGGACTGAAATCAACCCCCAGGTCGAGGCTGGAGGTGCATACGACACAGCGCAGGCGCCCACCACGCAGGCCGTCTTCGACCCAGGCGCGTACCTCGGGAGCCAGCGAGCCGTGGTGGAGGGCAATCAGGCCGGCCCACTCGGGGCGCGCGTCCAGCAGGGCCTGGTACCACTGCTCGGTCTGGGCGCGGGTGTTGGTGAAGACCAGGCAGCTTTCTACCGCCTCGATCTCGCGCACTACCTGGTCGAGCATGCGCAAACCCAGATGCCCGGCCCAGGGAAAGCGCTCGATGATTTCAGGGATCAGGGCATCAATGACAATGGTTTTAGGTTGCTCGCCCTGGATCAGACGGGCCGTCGGGTGGGGCGCGGGCGCCGGTGCAGGCCCACGCACGACCCGATTCCCCAGGAGCGTAGCCAGAGCCGTATCGAGGTTGCCAAGGGTGGCCGAGAGGCCCCAGGTGCGCAGGGCGGGGCGCCAGCGGCGCAGGCGCGCCAGGGCCAGTTCGACCTGTACACCGCGCTTGGAGGCCAGCAGCTCGTGCCATTCGTCAACCACCACACAGCGCAAACCGGCAAAGAGGCTCGCGGCGTCATCGCGGGCCAGGAGCAGCGACAGGCTCTCGGGGGTGGTAACCAGGGCCTCGGGGAGCTGGCGACGCTGGCGGGCGCGAGTAGCGGCGCTAGTGTCACCAGTGCGCGTCTCCACCCGCCAGGGCAGGCCCAGGTCCGCCAGAGGCGCCTGAAGCGTGGCGGCCGTATCGGCGGCCAGGGCGCGCAGGGGGGTGATCCAGAGCACGCGGAGACCCGGCGGCCCGGCGTCGCCCGGCTGCAAGGCCTCGGCGACGGGGCCAAACCAGGCGGCGTAGGTCTTGCCAGTGCCGGTGGCGGCGTGGATCAGCCCGCTCTCGCCGGCCAGATAGGCGGCCCAGGCCGCGCGCTGGAAGGGAAAAGGGGTCCAGCCGCGCGCAGCGAACCAGGCGTCGAGCACACCAGGGCCTGGCACAGAGGCAGGTTCAGTGGTCATGGGGCTCATACTGAGGTGAAAATACGGGGAACCCGGGGTTCCCCATCCCCCTGCCGGCTGGGGCGCCAGTCGCTCCCAACCGCGGTTGGGACATGGGGAAACCGGGTTTCCCCACACCTCTGCCAGCGGGGAGAGTGTGGGAGGGCGCAGCCCGCCTGCGCACACCTGTACACCCTCACCTCCTCCTGTCGCATTCCACGCCTTCTGTGCTCGGAAATGTCGTACCGAAGAGTCACATCGCTCCATCCTTCGGCGGCTGGTTCAGCACATCAGCGATGTTCCGCAGCTCCATCCACCACTGGAAGCGGGGCCGGGCATACTTCGGATCGGTCAGGCGGGGCAACTCCTCCAGACTGGCCAGGTGCAACCGGCCGCCGGTGTAGCCGATGAAGGCCCCATCGGCGCGACCGCTCCTGGCGTTCTCCAGCAAGAACTCCACACACTTGACCGCCAGCCGCGTCGCGTGGATGCGGTCGAAGGGCGAGGGGCTGCCGCCCTGCTGAAGATGGCCCAGAATGGACTGGCGCACCTCGAAGAGGTTGCCGCCTTCCTCCTCGAACAGGTTGCAGATAAAGGCGGTAGTGTAGACGGGGTTGGCACGCTCGTTGCGGATCACCAGCGCCAGGCGCTTGCCACGCTTGAACCAGTAGATCATCTCATCCAGATCGGCCTGCAGATCGCGCAGCTTGATGCCCACCTCGGGCAGATAGACCTGCTCGGCGCCGCTGGCAAGCCCGCCCATCAGGGCCAGGTAGCCGCAGTCGCGGCCCATCACCTCAACCACGAAGCAGCGGCGCGCCGCGACCGCCGACTGCTTGATGCGATCCACGGCCTCGACGATGTTGTTGAGGGCCGTATCGGCGCCGATGGAGAGTTCGGAACCGGGGAGGTTGTTGTTGATCGTGGCGGGCATGCAGATCAGCGGGATGTTGAAGGCCGGGAAAATGTGCCGCTCGGTGAAGAGCTTGTGCAGGGCCTGGTAGCCGGCCCAGCCGCCGATCATCAGGATGCCATTGATCTGGTGCTCTTCGATGTTGCGCGCCACCTTGTAGAGTTCAGAGCCCTGGGGCACCTTACGGTTGGTGCCCAGTTCCGCCCCGCCCATTGTGGCCCAGCCGCTCACGCTCATCCAGTCCATCTCGAAAATATCGCCGTCAATCAGGCCGTGGAAGCCGTTGCGCACCCCCAGGGTCTTATAGCCCTGGTGCAGAATCAGGCGCACAGCCGCGCGCACCGCGGTATTCATGCCCGGCGCGGGGCCGCCAGCGTGAACGATGGCAAAGCGCAAGGGCCTGGAGTTGGCGCCAGGCACCGGCGGCTGCGACTGAATGAGGGTGTGGAGCGTGTTGTAGGCTTCGATGAAACTGCGTCCGCGCAACTGCATGGCGCGCTCGTAGTCGTGCGCGGCGATGGCCTCGGCGACGGCGTGGGTCTCAGCAACGCTTTGCATTAACGGCACGGGGGTGATGCGGTTCTCGCGGATGCCGATCACCTGCGGTTCGCGTTCGGGCGAGGATTTGAGCAGCTCTTCGACGGCAGTGTACCCCAGCAGGGTGCTCATCCAGCGGTCAAAGGCGCTGGGGACGCCGCCCCGCTGCACATGGCCGAGGATAGTTACCCGGGTATCCTCGCCGAGGCGCTCCTCCAGCACCTGCCGGACCTGCTCTGCCGTTATCGGGTTGCCGAAGCGGTCGTGGGCCCCTTCGGCGACGATCACCATGGTATCGCGGCGCCCGCTCTGCCGGCCGGCGCGGAGAGCGTCACACATTTCAGTCTGCCAGTCGTCAGTTGCAGGCGGGCGTTCGGGGATAAAGACCCAGTCGGCGCTGCCGGAGATGGCGCCCATCAGCGCCAGGTAGCCGCAGTTGCGGCCCATCACTTCGACAACAAAGGTGCGCTGGTGGCTGGCAGCGGTGGAAGCGATGGCATCGAGGGCCTCGGTGATACGGTGGAGCGCGCTGTCGGCGCCGATGGTCATATCGGTGCCGGCGAAGTCGTTGTCAATCGAGCCGACCATACCCACCAGGCCGAGATAGGGGTGGCGCGCGGCGACCTCGGCGCTGATCCGGCCCTCTTCCACCAGTTCGCGCAGTAACTCGGGCCATTCCTTGCGGAAGGTATTGGCGCCGGTGAGACTGCCATCACCGCCGATCACCACCAGCCGGTCAATGCCGTGGGCCAGCAGATTGGCCGCAGCGGTGCGCCGACCCTCACGGGTGCGAAACGCAGTGCTGCGGGCGGTGCCGATCACCGTCCCGCCCTGGTGCAGAATGCCCCCCACGCTGTACCAGTTCATCGGGTGGATCGACTCGCCACCCCTGACCATTCCCTCGTAGCCCTCGCGAATAGCGTAGACCTCGCACCCCCGACTGATGGCGGTGCGTACTACGGCACGCACGGCGGCGTTCATCCCCTGCGCGTCGCCGCCGCTGGTCAGTACGCCAATGCGGATCTTCTGTCCGGCAGACATACGGTGCCCTCCCCTGTTCTCCTCTGGCTGTAGCTCCAATCATACCAAATCCGGTCGCAGGCTGGGGTGAGGACTCAGGGTTCCCTATACCCCTCCCCGGGGCTGTCAGGTGGCAGTGGAGCAGGTAGGAGGATGGGGTATGTGGGGCCGGGAGGTTGCGCCCCCAAAAACCCTACACCCGAGAACTCCCCGGGGGAAGGTTTGGGAGCAGCGGGCAGCGGTGCTGCGCCGCTGCTTTTTTCTTTCGTTGGTGCAGTATGTGGTAGAATCGCCGCCGCTGAGGTGAAAATATCCCGCGTGCGGGAGGGTTTGGGAGGGCTGCGCCCTCCCAGGAAACAACCCGCCAGCGGGGAGGGTTTGGGAGGGCTGCGCCCTCCCAAGAACAATAATATTTTCATTCTGACGTTGTGCGCCCCGCGCATGGGGCCTAACGTGAAAATATGGGGAAACCGGGTTTCCCCAGCTGTGGTGAGCTTGTCGAACCGCGCCCCTGCCTGGAGGGGCGCCAGCCGCTCCCAATAGCGGTTGGGAAATGGGGAAATCGGGCTTCCCCAACCCCCTCCCTGAGGGGAGAAGCCCGGTTCCCTCCCTCAGCGAGGGAGGGCCAGGGAGGGGGTAGCCCTCCCAGAGATACCCCATGGTCATCGCGGCGTTGTGCGCCCCGCGCATGGGGCCTAACGTGAACATAGGGAACCCGGGGTTCCCTCCGCTCCTGTTCACCGGGATGCCAGGCGCCCCCAACGGCGGCTGGGGGGTGGGGAAACCGGGTTTCCCCACGCCTCTCCCTGGCGGGAGGGTTTGGGCGTAGAGACACAGCGGCGCTGCGTCTCTACACGTTTCATTTCATGCTGGCGTTGGGCGGCGCAGCCGCGTGGATGAGTGAACATAGGGGAAACCGGGTTTCCCCGCCTGCCTGCCCGATGGGAGGGTTGGGGAGGTTCCGCCCTCCTCCCAACCTCCCCCCGCTGGTTTAAGGGTGGACAGAACATTCGCGCCAACATGGCTTGCACCGCCTTGGAACGCCCCCGCGCACGGCTCTGGTCTCGCCGGGAGTGAGGACCAACCAGCGCATCCCAACGCCATCACGCCCGTCGGCGCCCATACGTTCCCCCGCTGGGGGGAGGAGCTGGAGGTTCGCCTCCAGCGGGAGAGGTCTGGGGAGGAGTGATCGTCTTTTTTGAAACGTATCGGGTTTATAACCGGATTTCTTACCCTTTGTCCTGCTCAAACATGTCGCTCACCGATTCGCGGGTGTGGATGCGCCGGATGGCCTCGGCAAACAGCGGCGCCACGGAGACGACCTCGATCTTCGGCGAGAAGGTCACCGGTTGGGTCTCGATCGAGTCAGTGATGAAGAGCCGCTCGAGAGGGCTGGCGTCAATGCGCTCGACCGAGCCGGGCGTCAGCACACCGTGGGTAACCATGGCGTAGACCTTGCGGGCGCCGCGCTCGACCAGGCGTCTGGCCACTTCGGTCAGTGTGCCGCCGGAGATGGTGAAGTCGTCAACGATCAGCGCCGTTTTGCCGGCCACATCACCGATGATCTCCAGCACCTCGGCGTGTTCATCGTGGCCCGCGCGCTCCTTGTTGGCAATTGCCAGCGAGGTGCCGAGCGAGTTGGCGTAGCGGCGGGCCGCCTTGACGAAGCCGGCATCAGGCGAGACCACCACCAGATTGGGCAGCTCCAGCTCGCGGATACGTTCGACCAGCACGGGCATAGCGTACAGGTTGTCCACCGGCACGTGGAAAAAGCCCTGGATCTGGGGCGCGTGCAGGTCCATGGTCACCACCCGGTCGCAGCCGGCCACTTCGATACAGTCGGCACAGACGCGGGCGCGGATCGAGACCCGCGGTTCATCCTTCTTGTCGCCCTTGGCGTAGCTGAAATAGGGGATCACGGCGGTGACCGAGGCGGCGCTGGCCCGGTTAAGCGCATCGATCCAGAAGAGCAGTTCCATGAAGCTGTCGTTGGTGGGGAAGACCGTACTCTGCACGACGTAGGCTTCCCGCCCACGGACATTCTCCAGGATACGGACAAACGTGTTTCCTTCCGAGAAGGTTATGACTTCGCCCTTGCCCGGTTCGATCCCCAGGTGCTCGCAGATCCTGGCAGTCAGGCGCCGGCTGCTGCTCCCTGCAAAGACCACCATTTCCGCGTCATTTATTGCGTTCATCGTTGCCTCGAGTCTCTGCCGACAGGTTGCGGGAACCAGTATAGCACGGGGGCGAGCGAGCAGGTGATGGCATCGCCCCTGCCCCGCCCCTCCCGGGTTTAAGAGCGGACAGAACATCCGGGCTAACGCGGCTTATACCGCATTGGAACGCCCCCGCGCATGGCTCTGGTCTCCTCTCTCCAGCGAAGCTGGAGAGGGGGAGGGGGTGAGGACCAAGCAGCGCATCCCAATGCCATAACGCCCGTCGGCGCTCATACGTTCTGTCCGCCCCTGAACCCTCCCGGGATCGGGACAATGACAGGAGATTGTCCCGGGAGGGCTGCGCCACACAACGCCAGCATGAAATGAAACGTGTAGAGACGCAGCGGCGCTGCGTCTCTACACCCAAACCCTCCTGCCAGGGAGAGGCGTGGAGAAACCCGGTTCCCCCGTTTCCCAACCTACAGGCAGGGGCATGGGGAAACCGGGTTTCCCCGTATTTTTTACCTCAGGCACACCTTGCGCATTCGTTTATTCGTTTCCCATTCGTTGGCCCATTTCCCCTCTGCGTCCCAGGAAGCCCATTCCAGAGCAGGTGAAACCCGTCGAAGCGCGCAGCCCTTCCAAACCATCCCCTCACGGAGGGGGAATGGAGAAACCCGGTTTCCCCGTTTCCCAACCGCTGGTGGGAGCGGCTGGCGCCCCTCCAGGCAGGGCCCGGGGAAACCCGGTTTCCCCGTATTTTTTACCTCAGGCACACCTTGCGCATTCGTTTATTCGTTTCCCATTCGTTGGCCCATTTCCCCTCTGCGTCCCAGGAAGCCCATTCCAGAGCAGGTAAAACCCGTTGAAGGGCGCAGCCCTTCCAAACCCTCTCCGCTGGCCGCCTATTTTCACCTCAGGACACGAAACACCTCCGGCAGGAGCGGCGCATAGATCGCGCTCAGACGCAGCAGCGGCGCGGCCAGCAGCGAGGTCTGCAGCGCCTCGCTCCAGAGGGAGAGAGGGTAGGTATGCATCACCAGCACGAGCGCGGCGGCGGCGAGCAGCGCCTGCGCCAATCCCAGCAGGCCACCCAGCAGATGGTCAAGCCAGCCCAGGAAGAGCAGGCCGACAAACAGCCGCAACAGCGAGGCCACCAGGCTGGCTGTGGCGCTGACCAGCAGCAGCACGGCCAGGAAGCCCGCCGCGCCAGCCACGCCCGGGTCGGCGATAAACGAACTTAACCAGATCGCCACGAGCGGACCGTAGCGCCCGGCGAGGGCCACTCCCACCACCAGACCAACCACGGCTATCACCTGCCGGATCAGCCCCCAGTAGATGCCAAGGACGACCAGCAGCGCGACGCCGGCCAGGATGGTGTAGTCAAGCGCGTTCACGGTCGGTCTCGACGCTCTGGCGCCGTTTGGTTTCGTAGCGAATCAAACCGGCGACGCTCATCTGGCTCCAGCAGCGCGCCACCAGGGCAGCCGGACTGTCGTCGGGGTAGGGCAGCCAGCGGGCGGCCAGGGCGTTCACATCGGGATCACCCGCGGCGATGGCGGCATCCACCAGAGCGACCAGTTCTTCGAGCTTCTCCTGGGCGCGGTTGAGTTCGTAGTCTACATCGTCATGAGGTCCGTAGTGGGTAATGTAGATTCGTGGGAAGTGGTAGCTGCGAAGGCGCGCGATCGTCGCCCGGTGGGCTTCCAGGTCATAGGCGGGCACGGGCGTCACCGGGAGCGCCAGGCGCCAGCGATCCATGGCCAGCCCTGCGGCGTCGCCGATGAACAGGCCGCCGCTCTTGTGATCCCAGTAGGAGAGGTGGTCGGGCGAGTGACCCGGGGTGGCGATCGCTTCCAGCACCACGTCGCGGCCCAGGTCAAGGCGCAGGTTCTCGGCAGGAAGGAGGCGATCGGCGGGGATGGGCTTGATGTCGCCGTGCAACGGCCAGGCCTCTTCGCCAACCGCCCGGCGCACGCTCGGCAGAAGCTTGCTCGGATCAACCAGGTGCTTGCTGACCGAACTGTTAATGTAGACGTGCGCGCGGGGCAGCACGGCGGCCAGATAGCCCGCGCCGCCGGCGTGATCCATGTGGATGTGGGTGCACAGAATGTGCTCAACCTCTTCGGGACGAATACCGAGCTGTTCAAGGCCAGCGAGAGTGTGGGGCACGGTCAACGAGGTGCCCGTCTCAACCAGGGCTACGGTCTCGCCGCGAACCACGTAGGTTACACCGATACCGGGGATACCCAGGAGGTTATGGTCAATCGCGGTAATGTGCGCATCAACGGGGATGATCTCCACGCAGGGCCTCCTTGAGCCATTCTGAGTCGTCTAATATGAACCTATGGGAAAACCGGTTTTCCCCACGCCCCTCCCTGGCGGGAGGGTTTGGGTGTAGAGACGCAGTGGCGCTGCGTCTCTACGCGTTTCATTTCATGCTGGCGTTGTGCGCCTCGCGAATGGGGCCTGATGTGAACATATGGGGAAACCGGGTCTCCCCACGCCCCTGCCCCTCCCTGTGGGGAGGATGTGGTGGTCTTCCAGTGCATTATCCGCTCTAGCCCGCGAAGGCGAGCCTGGCTTCCCATAGCCAGGGGCTTCAGCCCGACGGGGTCAGGCGCATAGCGGATTAATTGCTGAAAGACCATCACCTCCTCGTCGCCGGCATTATTCGGGTGGCTTCGGGTCGCCCCGCCCGCTCCGACGGCGACGGCGACGCGTGGCGGGCGCCAGCGCAGCGTCGGCGGGCGCGTCGGGAGCGTTGTCGCTCTCGGGCGAGCCGGCAGGTGCGCTGAGCTCCAGATCAGGCGCGGTGATCGGTGGGGTCAGGGCGGTATCGTCCTCGTCCTCGAGGAAGTCGAGTTCATCAAAGGCATCGTAGGTGTCGATCTCGTCACGCAACCGGCGCCGCTCGCCACGCTCGCGTTCAGCCCGGTGCTGCTGCGCGGCGGGCGTGATGCCTTCGGCGTTGCGCGCCTGGGCCAGCGCAGCCACCTGAGCCGTGGACACCTCAATCTGGTCCAGATCATAGATCTCCTGCATGCCGCTACTGGCAAGTTGCACCAGCAACTGCTGTTTCAGCACAAGCTGGGCTATCACCTCACCGGGGCCGTCCGGGGTCTGCACCCACGTGCCCTTGCGTGGCAACTCGGCGCGCATGGTAACATACTGTTCGTGCTCGTATGACAGGCAGCACAGCAGTCGGCCACAGACACCGCTGATCTTGCTGGGGTTCAGAGGCAGATCCTGGTCCTTGGCCATTTTGATACTCACACGGGCGTAATCGGGCAGGAACGAGGCGCAGCAGAGGATGCGCCCACACGGGCCGATCCCGCCGAGGAGCTTGGCCTCGTCGCGGGGGCCGATCTGCCGCAGCTCGATGCGGCTGCGAAAGGTGCGCGCCAGATCGCGGACGAGCATGCGAAAGTCTACGCGCTTTTCGGCGGTGAAGTAGAAGGTCAGCCGTGAGCCGTCGAAGCTGTACTCGGCCTTGACCAGTTTCATCGGCAGCCCGTGCTCGCGCACCTTCTCGGCACAGCGGGCCAGGGCTTCGTCATGCCGGCTCTGTAACTGGCGCAGGCGCTCGAAATCTGCCGCTTCGGCGCGGCGTACCACCGGCTTCAGTTCGGCGACGATCTCCTCCGCCGGTACTTCACGGCGTTCATGAGCCACCCGGGCCAGTTCCAGGCCACGTACGGTTTCAACAATGACATACTCGCCGGCGCGCAGGTCGAGATCGCGCGGGTCGAAGTAGTAGACTTTGCCACTATCCTTGAAGCGTATTCCGACAACAACAGGCATTGTGTTTTGATGCTTCCTGAGGTAAAAATACGGGGAAACCGGGTTTCCCCATACCCCTGCCTATGGGGCGCCAGCCGCTCCCAACAGCGGTTGGGAAATGGGGAAACCGGGTTTCCCCAACGCCCTCCCTGAGGGGAGGGTTTGGGAGGGCTGCGCCCTCCCAAAGATACCCCATGTTCATCGCGGCGTTGTGCGCCATGCGCATGACCGTCTAACCTGAACGTATGGGGCAACCGGGTTTCCCCCGCCCCCCGCCCTTTTAAGAGCGGACAGAACATCCGAGCCAACGCGGCCTGTACCGCGACGAAAAGTACGGCCTGGTGAAGGCGGTCTTTGACTTCATTGGAACGCCCCCGCGCCCGGCTCTGGTCTCCCCGCTTCGACAGGCTCAGCGCAGGCTCTCCAGCTTCGCTGGAGCGGCCCGCCCCTTCGGGCTGAGCCTCAGATCGGCGCCCATACGTTCTGTCCGCCCCTGAACGGCGGCTGAGGGGCGCTGCCTAGGCCGGTCCAAGCACCTTGAAGGCCCGCACACGGCGCTGGCGCCCCTTCAGGGCCAGTTCGCCCACCTCTTCAAGCCGAAAGCGATCCCCCAGCAGGCTGGCGGTCGTCTCGCCGATCAGCACACTCCCCGCTTCGGCCCGGCCCTCGAGGCGCGAGGCCGTGTTCACCGTATCGCCGATAGCAGTGTACTCCAGGCGATGGCGTGTGCCGAAGAAGCCGGTGTAGGCGGGGCCGGTGTTCACGCCGATGCGAATGGCAAATGATCGGTCAGCCTCCCAGCGGCTCACCAGACGTCGCTGGGCAGCCTGCATCTCCAGCGCGGCGGCTACGGCGCGAACAGCGTGCTGGTCGTCGGGCGGCTCATCGGGCAGGCGGGGCGCGCCGAACAAGGCCATGATCCCGTCACCGGTGTACTTGTCCACAGTGCCATTGTAGCGGAAAATCACCTCGGTCAATTCATGCAGGTACTCGTTGAGCAGGTCCTGCACTTCACGGGGCGAGAGACGTTCGGCGAGGGCGGTGAAACCCTGGGCATCGGCGAAGAGCACGGTCACGATCTCCTCCTGGGCCTCCCAGAGCCGCCCGTGCTGGGCGAAGTAACGCGCCAGCGCCTGGGCCAGGTTGGGCGAAAGAAAGCGTTCGAGGTTCTGGCGCAACTGCCCCTGCATACGCAGTTCTTCGGTGAGACGGGCGCGTTCAATGGCGACAGCGGCGAAGTTGGCGATGGCAACTACCAGGTCGCGGTCGCGTTCGCTGAACTGCTCACGGCCCGGTGAGTCGAGCAGGATCAGACCGATGGCATGACCTTCCGCCATCAGCGGAGTGCACAGGGCCGAGCGGATGTTGGCGCTGATGATGCTCTCGGCGCCGGCGAAGTCGAGGCGCGCATCACGGGTCAGCACTGCCTCGCCCTCGTGAAGCGCTTTGCGGACGATGGTGCTCGAGATGGCCACTTCGCCGGTGCCAGGGGGTACCACGACCCGCGGCACGAGTTCCTCACCCCGGGTGAGCAGGAGCAGGCCCCGCTGCGCCGGCACGACCCGCAGCACTTCCTCCATCACCTGTTCGAGCAGTTCGCGGTAATCCATTACCTGGGTGAGGCGCATGCCGATGGCGTAAAACTCTTGCAGATCGGCGGGCGCCAGGCGCTGCTCGGGCGCGCCCACGGCCTGACCGTGCGAGGCCAGAGGAAAGTAGCGGTTATCGTCAAAGACGACCTCCTGGGCCGCGCGGTCTTCGTAGCGCAGTTCAAAGGGGCCAACGCCGATAACGTCGCCGTCGCTGAGTAGCTCCTCTTTCAGCCGCAGGCGGTTCACGGTGATCCCGTTGCGGCTGTCAAGATCCATTACCCAGGCTTGATGACCACGCAGCTCGATCCGGGCATGATGGCGCGAGACCGTCGCGTGGTTCAGAACAATCTCATTATCGAGCTGCCGCCCAATCTTCAGCCCGTTGGCGCCCAGGGGGAAGATCCGCGCTTCGCCATTGATTACGACCGATACGCGCGCCATAGGCTCCTCCAGGAAGCAGGCAAAACGTGGCCCTGATGTGAAAAATGCGGGGAAACCGGGTTTCCCCACGCCCCCCTGAGGGGAGGAGCCCGGTTCCCTCCCCCAGCGGGGGAGGGCCAGGGAGGGGGTAGCCCTCCCACGGTTGCATGCTGGCGTTGTGCGCCTCGCGAATGGGCCCTGATGTGAAAAATACGGGGAAACCGGGTTTCCCCACCTGCGGTGAGCCTGTCGAACCGCACCCCTGCCTGTGGGGGTTCCAGCCGCTCCCACCAGCGGTTGGGAAATGGGGAAACCGGGTTTCCCCACGCGCCCTCCCTGCCGGGGCGCCAGGCGCCCCCCACGCTGGCTGGGGGATGCGGAAACCGGGTTTCCCCGTGCCCCTCCTTAAGGGCAGGCAGAGGATTGGGGAAACCCGGTTGCGCCTATTCTTACTTTAGTTTGTCTATTATAGCTTTTTCAAACCTTAGCAGCAACCGCTGGACCCGCCGGACGTCCTGCCCCGGGCCGGTATGCTATAATCCCAGGGCGAAGGACACCACAGGAAAGCGCGGTATGGAGCGGTTTGAGGTTCGCACCGGCCAGTTCGGGCTCGTGGACGGCAACGACCAGGAGCCTGACGAGTTGATCAGTGCAGCGGAGAGCGCCGCCCCCCCTGCCCCGGAGGCGCGCAAGGGCCGGCTGTATCTGGTGGTAGAGGCTGACGGCGATGGCGCCCGCGGTGTCGCGGCGTGCAAGCTGGCGCTACGGGTGTTCCGACGCGCGTTCTACGATGATGACAGTTTCAGCGTGACGGCGGCGCTGCGGGCCGCCCTGCGGGCCACCAACAAGGCGCTCTACGAACAGAACTTCAACCTCCCCGCAGCCGAGCGCGTTACCGTGGGCTGCACTGCCGCCGTGTTACGCGAGGGGACGCTGTATGTGGCCCAGGTGCAGCCCGCTCAGGCCTATGTGTTGAGCGAGGGCCGCCTGCGGGCCTTGCCGGCCCATCCTGTCTGGGACCCGGCGGCGGTGAGCGCGGCACTGTTTGCGCGGTCGGGCGCGCTGGGCGCCAGTCTGTTCATCGAGCCGGAGCTGTTCCGTTGCTCCCTGGGGGCGGGTGAAGGGGCGATCGTCTGCTCCAGCGCCTTTGCCAGTCTGCTCAGTCGCGCCGAGGTGGAGGCCCTGCTGCGCCCCGGTGACGCCGGAGCAACGGCAATGCGCCTCAAGGAGCGGGCCCTCGCGGCGGGGCTGGTCACGGCCCACGCTCTGACGCTGACGGTACACTCCCTGCCGCGCCAGCGCACCGCCGGGGGCCTGTGGCGGGCAGGCGCTGCCCCGGCGCAGCCGGATGCCGCGCCGGTCGCCCCATCCTGGTTCAGCGGGCTGGCGCAGCGACTGGGGTTCGGGCGCCCGCCTGTCGCTCCGACGCCTGAGCCAACCCCTGACCCTCTCTACACCATGCCCGCGCAGCCGGCGCACTCCCCGGCCCCACCGCCACGCCCGGCGCCCCTCGATGTCGGCGAGAGTATCGCCGAGCGCTACACCCGCAGCCGTGAACAACCCGAACTGGCTCCCCTGCGCCGTGAGAACCTGCCACCGTCGGTCTTTCTGGGTGAAGAGGGTCCCGCAGAGGGGGGCGTGCGACGGATCGATCTTGCTGATACCGCGGCGATCAGCCAGGGGCGGCCCTACCAGCCTCGCTACATTCACCGCCCGCTGGTGGATATGACCTGGCAGGAGCGGCTGATGCTGCCCTTCCACCGCCTGCGCATCGCAGTCGACGAGCGCCTGCGCCGTCCGCGCACCCGCCGGCCCGCGCCTGCGCGCCCCATCCCCCGCCGCCACGGGCTCTCGTATCGCCGCACCCGCCCGCCCTTTCCCTGGGCCTTGCTGACCATCCTCTCCCTGGTCATCGCCGCGCTGATCTTCTATGGCATTACCCTGACCCGGCACAACGATCAGCAGGTGGTGCTGGCCTACTTTGCCGCCGCCGACGAACGCCTCAACCAGGTGCGCGCTGCGCCGTCCGATGGGATGGCCCTGGAGGCGCTGGAACTGACCCGCCAGGCCATCGAGCAACTGCGGGCCAGCCCCAGCGTGACCGATACCAATCCCCCCCTCTGGTTGCGCTACCAGGAGTTGCAGCGCGAGTATGAGCGCGCCCTGGCCGCTGTGCAGCGCCTGACTTTTTTTGATGATCCCGTCGTGCTCGCCACCCTGCCCGCCGGGCGCTTCGCCGATGTGATCGTGCCGCCCCCCACCGGCACCATCACCGATACGGCTGTGCTGGAGGCCTCACGCTTCCTCTATGCCCTGGATACCGACCAGCGCGCTGCCCGCCTCTATCGCATTCCCCGCGATGGCGGCACCCCTGTGCCCTATCTCAGCCCCGGACAGCCCGTGGGCAGCACGGTTGTCGGCGCCCTGCGCGCGGCCGTCTGGCGCATTGATCAGGTGGTGGCCGTGGATCAGGCCGCCACCGGCGCCGGGTACTACTTCCGCACCGGCGGTAACTGGAACTACTCCAGGCTCGGCGCCAGCGAGATCTGGACCACCCGCGACCGGCTCGATGTCGAGGAGTACGCCGGGAACCTCTACGTCTGGGGCGCCCAGCCCAATGAGGTGCTGCGCTATCGCTCGGGTAGCTTCGGCGACCCGCCAGATTACTGGCTCGACCCGGCCAGCATTGCTGAGGTGGACCTGAGCACGGTCGTTGATATGAGCGTGGACGGAAGTATCTACCTGCTCCGTTCCAATGGCACTGTGCTGGTCTTCAGCCAGGGCCAGCTTGTGGGCGAGGTCACACCCGAGCCAATCACCCCGCCACTCACCAGCGTGACGCGCTTCTTCGTCACCGGCAACGGCCCGGAGAATGGCTATTTCTTCTTGCTCGATACACTCGGCGAACGGATCATTCAGATGGAAAAGGTCTCCGGCACGATCATCCAGCAGATGAAAGCGCGCCCGGACGGCGCGTTGCAACTGGCTGAACTGGCGGGAATGGCCGTTGATGACGGCGGCGCGCGTCCGATCATGTACCTCGCCAACGCCGGACAGATCGTGCGCGCCGAACTCCCGCCCCCGCCGCGGCCTTTCCGGGAAACGGCTCCGCCGGCCACGCCCGCGCAGCGGTAAATATGAAACAAGGGAAACCCCGTTTCCCCACGCCCCTCCCTGTGGGGAAGGGGCGCGCGCTCCCACACCTCTTTTGAAGGAGTGAAGGGAAACCCGCGGATCCCTCACAATCCGAACCGGCATATGAGATGGTATCGCTTCAGGCTGCTCCCTGCGCTCCTGGCCGTCTTGCTCCTGCTACCGGCCTGTGGAGCCGGTCTTTCTGAGGAAGATCTCGTTGGCCGCGGCGGACCAACACCGCAGGCCGTGGTCGAGAGCTTCCTTACTACCCTGAATGAGGCGCTCCAGGCCAATCTGACCGACGAAACCGCGCGGCGGGGTTGGGCCGAACGCCTGGCAAGTTACTTTGCCCCGAGTGAACGGGCTGACCAGCGGCTCGTCTTCAGCCGCATGCTCGCCACTCACGCCCAGAGCGCTGCGCGTCCGGTCTATGGCACCATGGTCATGGTGCAGATCACCTTCACCGGCACGGAAGTGATTGAGCGAAAAGATGACCGGGCCGTTGTGCGCGTTGTTGACGGGCAGGTGACGCTCCAGTGGCTCGATGGCGAAGGCCAGGTGGTGCGTGAACGCACCAGCGCCCTTGCCACGCTGATGGGTGGAACCGAGGGCCTCCCCGTACTGCGGGTCGGGGGAAGCTGGTTCATCACAGAGGGGTGATCGCTGCCGCTGTTCATCTCAGCCGTCCATGCGGCTGCGCCCCGCACAAAGCCAGAATGAAAATATTATTGTTCTTGGGAGGGCGTAGCCCTCCCAAACCCTCCCCGCTGGCGAGTTGTTTCCTTGGGAGGGCGTAGCCCTCCCAAACCCTCCCCGCTGGCGAGTTGTTTCCTTGGGAGGGCGTAGCCCTCCCAAACCCTCCCCGCAGGGAGGGGGATGGGGAAATCCGGTTTCCCCGTATGTTCATCTCAGAAGGTGCATCGTCGCCCGCAGGGCCGGGTAGACCCCGGTGTAGGCGGCATAGCATTCGGAGTAGCGCCGGGCGCGCTCCGCGTCAGGTTCGGTGACGCCGGCCAGGCGCACCCCGCGACGCACCGCCTCGGCAACGTCAGCGAAGAGGCCGGCCCCTACCCCGGCCAGCAGCGCCGCGCCGTGGGCCGGTCCCTCCTCAGCGGCGAGCGTCCACACCGGAACGCCGTACACATCAGCCTGGAGTTGCAGCCAGAGGGCGCTTTTTGCGCCGCCGCCCGTGGCGCGGATCTCGGCGATCGGCGTCCCCAGGGCGCGCATGATCTCCAACCCATCACGCAGAGCAAACACGACGCCCTCCATCACTGCGCGGGCCAGGTGGCCCAGGCCATGGCGACTGGTCAGACCAACCCACGCGCCGCGGGCCAGCGGGTCGAGGTGCGGCGTGCGTTCGCCGGTCAGATAGGGCGCAAAGAGCAGTCCCTCGGCGCCGGGCGGGGTGGCTGCGGCCAGGGTGACCAGTTGCTCGTAGCTCAGATCCGGGGCGATGGCGCGCAGGGTATCCCGCAGCCACTGAAAGGCGCCGCCAGCGCTCAGGATTACGGCCATCAGATGGTAGGCCCCCGGCACGGCATGGCAGAAGCCGTGGAGCCGGCCCTGCGGGTCGAGCGCCGGGGTGTCGCTGTGGGCGAAGATCACCCCCGACGTACCGATTGAACTGCTCACGACGCCGGCGCGCACCACGCCGGCCCCCACCGCCGCCGCGGCATTGTCACCACCGCCGGCCACCACCGGTAAGCCGACAGGCAGGCCCAGATCGGTCGCCACGTCGCGACGCAGGCCCCCCGTTACCTCCGGCCCCTCGTGGACCTGCGGCAGCCAGGCGCGCGGGATCTCCAGGGCCTCGAGCAGTTCCGGGCTGTAGTCTCGGGCGCGCAGATCGAGCAACAACGTGCCGGCGGCGTCAGACGCGTCGGTAGCCAGCTCGCCGGTGAGCAGGAAGCGAATGTAGTCCTTCGGCAGCAGCACGTGAGCGACGCGGGCATAGTGGGCCGGTTCTTCGGCGCGCAGCCAGAGGATCTTGGGCGCCTGGAAGCCGGTCAGGGCGGGATTGCCGGTAATCGCCACCAGGCGCTCGGCGCCGACGCGCCGGGTCATCTCGGCGCAGGCTGCGGCAGTGCGCTGGTCGTTCCACAGGATCGCCGGGCGGATCACCTGGCCAGCAGCGTCGAGGAAGGTAGCGCCGTGCATCTGCCCGGTAAGACCGAGCGCTGCCACCGCCTCACCACGTACCCCACTCCTCGCAAGCACAGCGCGCAGAGCTTCGCGCGCCCCGCGCCACCAGTCGGCGGGGTCCTGCTCGCTCCAGAGCGGGCGTGGCTGGCTGAGGGGATACGCTGCCGTTGCCGTGGCACACACGCCACCCTCCGCATCCACAAGCACCGCCCGCGCGCCCGACGTGCCAAGGTCCAGACCGAGCAGGTAGCTCATCGCACCCCCAGCAACAGATCGATAGTCAACTGGTCGAGACGCTCGTAGGCCAGCCCTCGCGCGCCCAGGGCCGCCCGGTCAAACTCGCGGGCCTTCAGGGCGTCGGCATGCTCGCGGCTGTATACGACAGGCCCCTGGTCGCCGGCATTGATCTCGGCCAGCAGGGCCTGGATCTCCGGGTCGGCGTTCCAGCGGCGCGCTTTCTCCTTGAGGATCAGGTAGGTGCGGATACACCCTCGCGCAAAGTCCTTGACCCCCTCCAGATCTTCGGTGCGATAGGCGTGCGCGTCGAACTGTCGCGGGCCATCAAAACCCACATCTTCCAGAAACTTCACCAGGAAGAATGTCGCCTTCAGATTGGCCGAGCCGAAACGGAAATCCTGATCGTAGCGACCGATCACCTGGTCGTTCAGATCGATGTGGAGCAGCTTGCCCGCCTCCCAGGCCTGGGCAACGCCATGAAGCACGTTCAACCCGGCCATAGTCTCGTGGGCCACTTCGGGGTTGACGCCGACCATCTCAGGGTAGTCGAGCGTGGTGATAAATGCCAGCACGTGGCCCACAGTCGCCAGGTAGATGTCACCCCGCGGCTCGTTGGGCTTCGGCTCAAGGGCGAAGCGCAGCGAATAGCCCTGGTCCTTGACGTAGGCGCAGAGGTAGTTGATCGCCTCGCGGTAGCGCTTGAGCGCCTCGCGGGGATCTCTGACGGCATCGGTCTCCGTGCCTTCGCGGCCACCCCAGAAGATGTACAACCCGGCGCCGCACTCCACCCCCAGGTCGATCCCGCGCATTGCCTTTTGCAAGGCATAGGCACGCACCTGGGGGTCGTTGGCGGTGAAGGCCCCGTCCTTGAAGGCGGGATCGCTGAACAGGTTGGTCGTTGCCATAGGCGCCACCAGGCCGGTAGCGGTGAGAGCGGCCTTGAAGTCGCGCACAATGCGATCGCGTTCGGCGGGAGTGGCGTCAATCGGCACCAGATCGTTATCGTGAAAGTTGACCCCGTAGGCGCCAACCTCGGCCAGCAGGTGCACGAGGGTCACCGGGTCGTAGCGCGGGCGCACCGGCTCGCCGAAGGGATCGCGGCCGGGATTGCCGACCGTCCAGAGGCCAAAGGTGAATTTATCAGCGGGTGTAGGGGTGTAGGTCATAGAAACGTTCCTTTCCCGCGGACCTCGCCGCGCAGCCACGCGGCCCAGCCGCCGGTGGGGGTCGCCTGCCACCCTCGTGAGCAGAGGCGCGGGGAAACTGTGGCGAGCCTGCGGCATCGTCGCGAAGCACCGGTATCCACATTGTACAATGAAGAGGGGACGGTAAGAGCGACTTGCCCTCGCGAGGCCGGGGCAGCGGCCTGCCCGCACCCGACCGGGATGCCACACGTAGAGGCGCGGCGGCGCCACGCTTCTACAACCCAAACCCTCCCCTCAGGGAGGGGCACAGGGAAACCCGGTTTCCCCGATGTTCAATCAGGAGAGCAGGTATGACCATGACAGAGGAAGAGCGCCCGCGAACGATCCTGGTGGTAGTGGCGCACCCCGATGACGCAGAGTTCGGGTGCGGCGGCGCCATTGCCGCATGGGCTCGTGAGGGGTGGGAAGTCACCCTGGTGATCTGCACCGATGGCGGCTCCGGCGGCCCCGATGACGCCACCGAGGTTGGTCCCGAGGCCCGCCAGCGCGTTTCCCAACTCCGCAAAGCCGAGCAGCAGGCCGCAGCCGCCGTGCTGGGCATCAAAGAGGTGGTGTTCCTCGATTTTCCCGATGGCTTGTTAATGCCGACACCGGAACTGCGCCGCGAGATCGTGCGCCAGATCCGCCGCACCCGCGCCTACCGCGTCGTCTGCCAGTCGCCGGAACGGGTCTGGACGCCCAGCTATTCCCTCGGGCGCTTCCACCCCGACCACCTGGCCGCGGGTGAGGCTACCATCGCCGCGGTCTACCCCGCCGCGCAGAATGGCTGGGACTTTCCCGAACTCCTGGCCGAGGGCCTGGCCCCCTGCCGCGTGCGCGAACTCTACGTCATGGGCGCGCCCCATCTGAATTATGCCGTGGATGTGTCGGAGACCTTCGAGACCAAACTGGCCGCGCTGCGATGCCACATCAGCCAGCTTGGCGAGGACCAGAGCGAGCTGGCCGAACGGCTCCGAACCTGGTCGCGGGAGCGCGGCGAAGCCTTCGGCCTGCCCCTGGCCGAAACCTTCCACCGGGCAGAGAATTGAACTCCTGCGGTGAAAATAGCCCGCGCGCGCGAGAGTTTGGGAGGGCTACCCCCTCCCAGAAATCATCCCCCACCGGTTTAAGAGCGGACAGAACATCCGAGCCAACGTGGCTTGTACCGCATTGGAACGCCCCCGCGCGCGGCACTGGTCTCCCCTCTCCAGCTTCGCTGGAGAGGGGGAGGGGGTGAGGACCAACCAGCGCATCCCAACGCCATCAAGCCCGTCGGCGCTCATACGTTCTGTCCGCCCCTAAACCCCCACCGGGAAGGGTTTGGGAGGGCTGCGCCCTCCCAGAAACCAATCTCCCGGCGTGAAGGGTTTGGGAGGGCTGCGCCCTCCCAACTCAAACCGCTCCACCACAACCGGGTTGACAAACCTCTAAGGGTTCAACTCAACCGTCTGACCGGTAGTGTGGAAAATCACTCGCTCGGCAATATTGGTGGCGCGGTCGGAGATGCGCTCCAGATTATGGGTAATGAAGAGCAGATCAGCGGCGCGCGGCGCACTCTCCTTGTCGTGCGCGAGATTGTCGCTGAGAAGGGCGATCACTTTATCATAGAGTTGATCGACCTGTTCCTCCCTGGCGCCGACCGCCCGGGCAAGCGTCGCATCGAGTGCCTCAAGGGCGGTAAGCGCCTGCCGTAGCACCTCAACAGCAACGGCGCCCAGCTCGAGCAGCTCAGCCGGCGGTTGAAGCGTCGGCGGGCCATCGGGACCAATCACAAACTGCGCGATACCCTTGGCGTAATCGCCGATGCGTTCCAGCTCGCTCCCCACAGCAATCGCCGACAGAATGCTGCGCAGGTCACGCGCAACCGGCTGCTGCGTGGCAATGAGCAAAAACGCGTGAGACTCGAGGGTCTGCTGGGCCTGGTTCACGCGCAGATCCGCCGCCCGGACCTCACGGGCCAGCTCCAGATTGTTGGTTGCCAGGGCCTCGAGAGCCTGAGTAACCGCCGTTACGACCAGGCGACCAAGGTTGACCACCTCGTTGTGGAGCGCGAGGAGTTGATCATCGTAGTGCTGCCGGACACGCATGGCACACCTCCTTGTGTGGCACACGGGACAATGCCTATTATCAGTATAATCCCTGCATCCGGCCCGAAAGGATAAGAGGCGGCTACAATCGGCGAGGGCGCCGCTACCGATGCTCAGGCCGTCTTTGCTGAACCCGGACCAGCGCCATTACCCGTCTCCAGGGAACTATGCCAGATCATCTGGCCATCGCTGTACATCGCGGCGCGGACGATATCAGCAATCGTCTTTTCGGTCAGCCGCGGCAGCCCTTCCATCCCACGCAACTCCTCCAGGATGCGCTTGATCGTGCGGGCGCGCACCTCGGCCTCGGCGACGCCTCTGGTCCTGATGCCAACCGCCTCGATCAGCGCCTGATGGCGGGCCTCGGCAACTTCGCCCTCCTTGTTGCGGTTCTTGCGCTTGATGATCTCCTGGTCAATCGTGATCGACTCGAGCACAATCCTGCGCACCTCGATCCCCCACTCGAGGGCATCGGTATGCATTCTGTGGCGCAAGCGTTCGGCCAGGCGGCGCCGGTTCAGACTGAGGGCGTAGGGATCGTTCTCGGGCGCGGGGCGATCTGGTTTACTGGGCAACAGAGGTTGCACCCGTCGTGGGTCGTGGTCACCCATCTCGGCGGGCCAGTCCCACACCACATCGCGGAGACGATCATCCAGCAAAGTGCTCATCAGCACCTGCAGCACCCTGCGCCATAACTCCGGGTCGTTCTGGCTCAGCTTCTCGCGCGTCTCCAGCTCTTTGATCGCCTGGTACAGGTTGACCGACGCTTCGTAGCAGGTGGCAGCGTCCGTCACCTGGTATTCGCAACGCACCCGCACAGACTTGATCGGGCTCAACCAGGCCGTGCGCGTGTCGATGTTTTCAACCTCGTGCTCGAAGCGCAGGGGGTAGGCCGGCATCCGCGCGAGGTTCTTAAACAGGAGGGGGATGTGAAAAAAGCCCCGATCTTCCACGACATCGACACTACCGAGCAAATCGCGGCGCACCCAGGCCACATAGCGCTCACGGGGCACCCACTGTACCAAAAAGCCGATCGTGACCAGCGCAGCAGCGGGGATAAACACGCGCAGCGTATCCCAGAGCACCCCCGCCCATCCGATGCCAAGCCCGAGACTCGCCCGCAGCCAGGAGAGTAAGAACAGAATGATCAGCGAAGCGATCAGGAACGAGCGGCGGAGTGGGTCCATTGAAAATCCCTGTTGAATATATGTTCCTATATTAAGAAATGCCCGGTTCGCTACCACGAAAATTCATGCTTATTACGCTGTATTATACGCAAGAGATTGCGCGCGTCTACGGGGAGTATGATCAGGATTTTGACATTCTGGCCCGGGGCTGAGGTGGACATGGGGAAACCGGGTTGCCCCACGCCCCTGCCCGCCGGGGTGGAGGCTCTCCTCACCGGGCCATACTCCACAAAAAAAACGCGGGAACTCTTCTGAGATCTCGCGTTGCGGTGTGGTGGGCCCCCAGGGATTCGAACCCTGAACCAATTGATTAAGAGTCAACTGCTCTACCGTTGAGCTAGAGGCCCACACGCTATTTAGTCAGCCTGCGCCGCCGTGTCAAACTTGTGCGGGCGCGCAAGGTTCTGTACAATAGGGCAGCGGCGCGCACCAGCGCGCCCTACGTGCCTGTGGCGCCGGTAGCCCGTATGCCTGTTGACGACTATTTTCAAGAGTACGGTCCGATCCAGCGGCGGCGCGCTGGCGGCACGCCGCCCGAGTTAGAACCACCCCCCCGCGAACCGCTGCCGCCCCCGCGGCGCCGCCCGCCGCGGCGTCCCGCCGCGCGCCGCCGCCGCCGGGGGGTGATGGGCCTGTTTGCCGCGCTGGCGCTGCTGGTCCTCGCCCCGTTTATCCTTCCCTACGCTCTGGACCTCGTCTATCCCGATACGGCCCTTCCCGGCGTATCGATCCAGGGCCAGTCTGTCGCCGGGTTGCCAGGCGAGGCGATCAACACCGAACTCATCGAACGTTACCGCCCCTTCCTCTCCCAACCCGTCGCCCTGACTTACGCCGGCGAGAGCTGGACGCCCTCGCTCGCCGAGTTGGGGGCGCGCTTTGATACCGCGGCTGTTGCTAGAGCGGCTGTGACCGCCGGACGCCACGGAGATCCGCTCACCCGCCTGCGCGAACTGTGGCAACTCTGGCGCCACGGCCTCGATGTGACCCCACGCCTGGTCGTGGACCAGCGGGCCTTGCAGAGTTATTTGCTTGGTCTGGCGCTGCTGATTGAGCGTCCGCCGGAGAATGCGGCGTTGAGTATCGCCACTGCGCGCGTGGTCGGCACGCCCGGCGCTGCGGGCGTGCAGGTGCTGGTGGACGCGACCGCAAACGACGTTCTGCTGGCGCTGCGCGAGTTGCAGCCCCGTGAGGTGCCTGTGCGGACGCGCCGGCTCGACCCGGCCATTGGCGATGATGCCCTGGTGGTGGCGCAGCGCCAGGCGGTTGCTCTGCTGCAAAGCCCGATTGAAATGCGTCACAACGAACGCGTCTGGCTGTGGGAGCCGGAGCGCCTGGCCGAGTTGTTGCGGGTTGAACCCGTAGCTGGCCGCCTGGAACTGCGGGTGGATGCCGAACGCCTGGCCCGGGCCGTGGAGGGGTTGGCCCAGCAGGTTGACAGTGGCACCGCCGAGCCGCGCCTGCGCTTCGCCGATGGCGCGCTGCGGATCGTCGAACCGGGCCGCCCCGGCTGGCGCTTGCGGCAGGAGGAGACCATAACGGCGCTGGAAGGGTTGCTCCTCAGCCCCTCGCCGATCACGCGCACCCTCACCCTGCCCGTGGACGAGTTGCAACCCCGCATCACCGCCGCGAGCCTCGACAGCCTGGGCATCACCGGGCTGGTGGCCGAGGGGAAGAGCAGCTTCGCCGGCTCAGCGGCCTACCGGATCACCAACATCAAGGCCGGGGCGCGTCGTATGGACGGGGTCCTGATCGCGCCCGATGAGGAGTTTTCGTTCAATCGCCAGCTCGGTGAGGTCAACGCCGACAATGGCTTCGTCGAGGGCTACGCGATCATCGGCAATCGCACCCAGCTCGAATGGGGCGGCGGCGTCTGCCAGGTCTCCACGACGGTCTTCCGCGCCGGCTTCTGGGCCGGGCTGCCAATCACCGAGCGCCACGCCCACGCCTTCTATATTAGCTGGTACGACCGCTTCGGCCTGGGCCCCTACGGCGATGGCCAGGGTCTCGACGCGGCCATCTACACCGGGGTTGCCGACCTGAAGTTCGTCAACGATACCGGGGCCTGGCTGCTGATGCAGACCGAGGTGGACGAAGCGAACCAGGTGCTGACGGTGCAACTCTACGGCGCGCCGCTGGCCCGGCAGGTGCAACTGGAGGGGCCGCTGATCACCAATGAGGTGCGGGCCCCGGCAGAGCCGGTCTATGTTGATGACCCGACCCTGCCCCGCGGCACTGTGCGTCAGAGCGACATGGCCCGTAGCGGTCGTGACATCACCGTGTATCGCGTGATCGTCGAGAACGGGGCCGAGGTGGCTCGCGAGGCGTTTTTCACCCGGTTCCGGGCCTGGCCGAACATCTTTGTCCGTGGAACCGGCTGATGTGAACATATGGAGAAACCGGGTTTCCCCATACCCCTGCCTGGGGGGGCGGCAAGCCCTCCTCACCGGGAGGATCTGGAAGGGCTGCGCCCTTCCAGGAGATGTCGCTGTTCATTTCTGTGGTAGAACCTATGGCGCTTCCCGCTGTGATGTGCCCCACCTGCGGGCACGCCAACCCGCCAGGCTCGCGCTTCTGCAACGCCTGCGGCGCGCGAGTCGCGCCGACCATACCCGTTGCGCCACCTGTGGACGGCACGACGCCGGCGGACAGCGCGGGCGCGGCACAGGCCGGGTTGCCCCGCGGCGCGGCAATTGATCCGCAGGGCCGCTACATTGTGGAGCGCGCCATCGGCAAAGGCGGTTTCGGCGAGGCCTACCTGGTCAATGATCGGCAGTTGAACCGCTTTGCCGTCGCCAAGCGCCATTGCCCCAATCCGGCCTGGAGCGCCCGGACGCGAGAGTTTGCCGCCCGCAACTTCGCTCGCGAGGCCGAACTGCTGGTCACGCTCAACACCCCTGGGCATCCCAACATTCCGGAGATCTACGAGTATCTGCCCGAACAGGGCGTGCTGGTGATGAAGTACGTCGAGGGCCGCGACCTCAGCCAGATCGTGCGCGAGCGCGATGGCGTTCTGCCGCCCGAGGTAGCGTTGCCCATCGTCCGCGATGTCGCCGCGGCCCTGGCCTACATGCACAGCCGACGCCCCGAACCGGTGCTGCACCGCGATGTGAAGCCCTCGAATATCATCATTGATAGCGCCGGGCGGGTGTGGCTAATTGACTTCGGTCTCTCGCGGGTGGCGCCCGTGCAACCCGATCTCAACCCCCGCCACACGCAGCTTGCCGGCACTCTCGGTTTCACGCCTCCGGAACAGTGGCGCGGGCAGGCCGAGCCGCGCAGCGATGTCTACGCGCTGACAGCCACGCTGCACAGCTTGCTCACCGGCTATCAGCCCACGCTGACCCGCGCTGAGTTGCCCGATTTTCTGCGCGGGGCGATCAACCCGTTTCCGCCAGTGCGCAGCCTCAACCCCGGCCTGCATCCCGATGTGGAGGCGCTGATCGCCCGGGGCCTCGCCCTCCGCCCCGAGGACCGGCCCGGCGCCGCGGAGCTGGTGGCCGCCCTCGACCGACTGATCACGCCGCCGAAACGCGCGCCCCTCCAGGCCCCCGACGGCACGGCCATCGCCGATGAGTATGCCCTGGCCCTCTGGGCCGAGGCGCACTGGGAACAGGCCGCAACCTGGCTCTACGACGCCCTTCCCGACCAGGTCACCCGGTTGTGGGGGCGCAACAAGCTTGCCGCCGATATGCGCGCCATTATCAACCGCCATCCCGCCGATCGCGACGCCGCGCTCGACGAACTCCTCGCCGCGCTCGACCCGGCGGGCTTTGGCGCGGCGCCCCCGCGCCTGGTGGCCGACCGGCGCGTGGTCAACTACGGCGTCCTCGGCCTTGATGAGCGGCGCGCCGAGTGGGTGGTCCTTTCAAACGCAGGCCGGCGCGTTCTCCGCCTGGAGATTGAAACGCCGCGCTGGGCGCTGCCGGCGCAACCAGAGCTGAGCCTGCGCCCCGGCCAGCAATACCGGCTCAAGGTCACCGCCGATATGCGCCGCCTGAGCGATGGCGGCAAGCTCCAGGGCACGCTGCTGCTGCGTGAACGTTCGGGTGTCGCCTTCCGCGTCGAGCTTCAGGCCCAGCTCTCGCGCTGGCGGGCGCTGTGGGTGCGCGGTGTCGTAGGGCAGCGCCCGCCCGACTGGGAGCGGGGCGCGGTGCGGCCCCTGCGCCAGCTCAGCGGGCATCGCGGGGCCGTCTGGGGCCTCGATCTGTCGCCCGATGGCCGCTTGCTGGTGTCGGGCGGCTGGGATGGCACCGTGCGGCTCTGGCGCACCAGCGACGGCGCGCAGGTGGCAGTCCTCGATGAGCAAGGCGGCAATGTCCTCAGCGTTGCCTTCAGTCCCGATGGTCAGAGCGTCGCGGCGACGGGGGGCAGCGAGGTCATCCGACTCTGGCAGACCCGCAGCGGGCGCCTGCTCCGTACCATCGGGGGCAGCCGGGGCTACTTCAGCAGCGTGGCCTTTGGTCCCCAGGGGAGCATGCTGATCACCACCGGCGCCGACCGGGTGGCGTGCCTGTGGCGACCCGGTGATGGGGCGCTGCTCGAACGCATCGCCCCCGAAGGCGGCGCCCTGAGCCTCGCCGTTGGCCCCGGAGGGCACAGCCTGGCCCTCGGCTGCGGCGACGGGCGCATCAGGGTTTACGACCTGACCCGCGGCACGGTAAAGAGTATGCTGGAAGGCCATCGCAGCGGGGTAATCGCGCTGGCGTACAGTAGCGATGGTACGCTGCTGCTCTCGACCAGCGGAGAGGGGCCGGTGCTGCTGTGGGACATGGAGGCGGGAACGCTACGCCACCGTTTGCAGGGTCACGAGAGCAGCGTGCGCACGGTTGCCATGCATCCGGAGGGCCTGGTGGCGGCCACCGGCGGCATTGATGGGGAGATCCGTCTGTGGCAGACGGTTGACGGTACACTGCGGCAGGTGCTCACCGGGCACAGCAGCGGAGTCATCAGTCTGG
>Ga0209721_1000465_pt1 | contig 36700 bp, 27 predicted proteins | sample TshhotsprinmetaG_FD_184139 | JGI IMG/M metagenome (GOLD analysis project Ga0209721, IMG submission 184139) | Hot spring microbial communities from South Africa to study Microbial Dark Matter (Phase II) - Tshipise hot spring metaG (SPAdes)... | ecosystem: Environmental > Aquatic > Thermal springs...
TGACGGGCGGGGGAGAGGGGGGGAAGAGCGGGGTTTTTGGGGCGGCGGCTTTGCCGCCGCCCCAAAAACCCCCTTCCCATCCCCCCTCCCCGTGCGGCGGTAGGGGCGGACGGATCGTCCGCCCTCAATGGGGAGGGGGGGAGGGGGGAGGGGAAATGCCAATCCTCCAGAAGATCGCATCCTTCTGGAATCACAAGCCGGATTCACCCCATAGGGGTGGTATGACTTTTTGAGACCTACCTGCTACCGGCTGCCTGCTACCTGCTACCGGCTGCCTGCTACCTGCTACCTGCTGCCTGCTACCTGTAGTATGACTTTTTGAGACTTTGCCGGAAAGCGGTGATACGACTTTACGAGATTCAACAGAACTTCAGACCTTGACATTCATCCCCGAAAGAGTAGAATAACCGAAAGTGCCCGCCTCGCCCCAATTCGTTGCCCAAACCGTCGGGATTGCGCAGCAATTCGCCCCGCATTGGGAAGGGGTGGGGTGTAGGGTTTGTGGGGGCGGCGAAGCCGCCCCCACAAACCCCACCTTCTCCCCTTTTCACGGGCGCGTCACTCCCTCAAAACGGTTTGCTGCACAAGCCCAAACCATCGTGAGGAGAGGATGAACCGCAGAATCTATATGGACTACTCGGCCACCACGCCGGTGGACCCCCAGGTCGTGGAGGCGATGCAACCCTACTGGAGCGACGTCTTCGGCAACACCTCATCGGCCCACGCCTGGGGGCAGGAGGCCGCGGCGGCATTAGAGAGAGCGCGGGAGCAGACCGCGCGCCTGCTGGGCTGCCGGCCTTCCGAAATCGCCTTCACCGCGTCGGGCACAGAGGCGGATAACCTGGCTCTGCGGGGCATCGCCTGGGCCGCCCGACGCTCCGGCCGCGGCAACCATATCATCACCACCCCCATAGAGCACCACGCCGTGGAGGCCACGGTGGAGCAACTCCACCACCTCTTCGGGTTTGACCTCACCATCGTGCCGGTGGACGGGCACGGAGTGGTGGACCCGGACGCCATCCGTCGGGCCATCCGTCCGGATACCGTCCTGGTCAGCGTGATGACCGCCAGCAACGAGATGGGCACCGTTCAGCCCATCCCGGAGATCGCCGCGGTCTGCCGGGAGCACGGCGTCTTTTTCCATACCGACGCAGTGCAGGCCGCTGGGCGGATGGACCTGAACGTGGAGCACCTGGGGGTGGACCTGCTGGCCCTTTCGGCCCACAAGTTTTACGGCCCCAAAGGAGTGGGACTCCTCTACGTCCGGCGGGGGATCGCGCTGGTTCCGGCGATCACCGGCGGCGGGCACGAGGGCGGCCGCCGACCGGGGACGGTGAACGTGGCCGGGATCGTGGGGATGGCGACGGCGCTGGCCCTGGCCGAGGCGACGCGGGAGGACGAGGCCGCCCGCCTGACCCGCCTGCGGGACCGATTGATCGCCGGAGTGCTGGAGACCATTCCCGATTCCTGCCTGACCGGGCACCCCACCCGGCGCCTCCCCCACCTGGCGAGTTTCGCCTTCCGGGGCGTGGAGGGGGCATCCGTGGTCATCGCGCTGGACCTGGAGGGGATCGCGGCCAGTTCCGGCGCCGCATGCTCCGAAGGAGAGGCCCGCCCGTCTCCTGTCTTAGAGGCAATGGGACTCCCGCCGGAGTGGGCGATCGGCGCGCTCCGCCTCTCCCTGGGCCGCCAGAACACCGAGGCGGACGTGGACGCGGTTCTGGAGGTCCTTCCCTCCGTCATCGCCCGCCTGCGGGCAGAGGCATAGGGAGGTGGACGATGCGCATGTCCCGTATTTTCGGTCGGACCCTCCGGGAGCCCCCCGCCGAAGGGGGCGCGGAGGGGCTACAACGGGCGATCCGGGCGGCGCTCCTGCGCCCCCTGGAGCCGGGGCGGTACGTCTATCTCCCCCTGGGCCAGCGCGTTCTGGAGCGCGCGCGGGGCCTGCTGCGGATCGCGATGGCGGAATTGGACGGTCAGGAAATCGCGCTCCCTGTCTCCGTCCCGCCGGAGCAACTCCCCAAACTGCTTCTTTCTATGGCGGCGCGGGAAGTCTCCTCCTACCGTGACCTCCCCCGACTCCTGTACGCCTTCTCCCGCCGGACCGCCGACACGCCCCGGGGCCTGTGGCGGTGGCGGGAGTGGGAACTGCTGACCGCCGTCGCCCTCCACACCGACCCGGCGGAGCGGGACAGATTGGGCACCCGTTTTCTGGAGACGGTCGGGCGGGCCCTGGCGCGCGGGGAGGTGGAGACCATCCGGGCCGAGACCCTCTCCGGCGCTGCGCTGCTCTCCCCCCATCCTGCCGGCCGCGCCGACTCCATCCTGTTCCGCTGCCCTTCCTGCGGTTACACCGCAACCGCTGACGCGGCCCGCTTCCGCCTTCCGACTCCAGAGCCCGAGCCCCTGGAAGAACTCCGCCCCGTCCCCACGCCCGATTGCGCCACCATCGCCGACGTCGCCGCGTTTGTTGGTGTCCCGACCTCCTGTACCCTGAAGGCGGTCTTCTACGCCGTCGGGCCAGACACCGCGGAGGCGGCGTCGCCCCTGCTGGTGTTCGTGGTCATCCGCGGCGACCTGGAGGTGAACGAGGCGAAACTGTGTCGCCTGCTGGGCGTGCGGGACCTGCGCCCCGCCACGGGGCCGGAGATCCGCGCCGCCGGGGCAGAGCCGGGGTACGCCTCCCCCGTCGGGCTGCGGGTCCGCCCGTCCCTCCAGAGTTCCGGGGTGCTGGTGGTCGGCGACCTCTCCGTTCAGGCCGGGGCGAACTTCGTCGCCGGGGCGAACCGGGAGGGATACCACTTTCTCGGAGTCAACTACCCGCGGGATTTCGCCGTCACCCTGCTGGCCGACATCGCCCAGGCGCAGGCGGGCCTGCCCTGCGCCACGTGCGGCGCGCCGCTGGAGGAGGTCCCGGCCGTCCTGCTGGCCGCGTGGGACTCCGGCGGGCCGGAGAGCGAAGAGGTCCGCTACACCGACCCCGCGGGCCAGGAGCGCCCGGTCGCGGTGGGCTGGGGCGCGGTCTATCTGGAGTCGTGGATCGCCGCCGTCACCGAAAAGGGTCGGGACGAGTACGGCTTGATCTGGCCCTCCGCGCTGGCCCCCTTTGACGTCCATCTGGTCGCACTGGGGCAGGACGAGACCGTGCGGGAGGTCGCCGAATCCATCTACCGCCGTCTGGAGGGACGGGTCCTCTACGACGACCGGGACGAGAGCGCCGGAGTCAAGTTTGCCGACGCCGACCTGATCGGCTGTCCGCTCCGGCTGACGGTGAGCCGCCGCAGTCTGGAGGCGGGCGGGGTGGAGGTGAAGGCCCGACGGGAGAAAGAACGCCGGGTCGTCCCCGTGGAGTCCGTGGAACAGGACGCGGATGAACGCGGATTTTCCGGGAGGAACTCATCCCATCCTTGAGCGCTTGTCCGTGTCCTGGCCCGATCCGAAAGCGAGTTTTTGACTATGCGCCTATTCCGAACGGTTTCTATATTCCTTTTCCTGACTCTGACGGCCTGCCGTTTTATGCCCACGGCGACGGTACCCATCCAGCAAATCCCCGAAAGTCCCGCCGTTCCGACAGTCTCATCTCCCACCCCACTCCCTTCTCCGATGGCGTCCCCCCGGCCCACGGTAACGCTGGCCCCCTCGCCGACGGCAGCAGAGACCCCGTCGCCCATCCCCCCCACCCGCTCAACCGCACCTCCCCGAACCCCATCCCCTCCGCCTCCGACGGTCCCTCCGTCGCCCCCAACGGTCCCTTCTTCGCCTCCGCCCTCTCCCAGCCCCGCGCCGCCTTCCCCTACGCCTCCTCCACCGCCCCCAACGGTCCCTCGGTCGGGCCCCGTCGCCGTATGGGAGGGGACGGTCACGCTGAACGCCTACGACTGGGAACGGGGACTGGTCCCCACCAGCTCGGAAGACCCCATTTATCCCCATCCCCGTCTGGATTTCGGGGCCGTCGGAGGACCCGCGCCGCGGACCTACCGCGCCGTCTTCATCCAGAACGAATACGCGCAACTGGTCGTTCTACCGGGCCTGGGAGGACGGATTCTGCGCTGGACCGACCGGACGACCGGGCGGCAACTGTTCTACGCCAATCCGGTGGTCAAACCGACCCGCTGGGGCTATCGGGGCTGGTGGCTGGCGACGGGCGGGATAGAGTGGGCGTTCCCCACCGAGGAGCACGGGCTGGTGGAATACCGCCCCTGGGACTACCGCCTGCTGGGCGACGGGGTCTACCTGCGGACGACGGAGGAGCGGACGGGGCTGGTCGCCGAGGTGACGATACGCCTGGAGCGGGGCACAAACCGCGTGGCGATCTCCCCGCGCATCTCCAACCCCACGGGCGAAACTCGCTCCTTCCAGTTCTGGGCCAACGCAATGCTCACCCTTTCCGACTACAATGCCCCGTCCCCCGACCTGACTTTTATCTTGCCGGTGGGCGAGGTCATCGTCCACTCCACCGGCGACGGCTCTCTTCCCGGGCCGGGCGGGCGGATGGTATGGCCCGTCCACAACGGGCGGGATTTTCGCCGCTACGGCGAATGGCGTTCCTACCTGGGCGTTTTTGCCCCACAGGCCGCCGGTGCCGGTTTCGCCGGGGCCTACGACCTGGGGACCGACCAGGGGGTTGTGCGGGCTGCGCCCGCCACCATCCGCGGCGTCAAACTCTTCTGCCTGGGCGACCTTCCCCCCGACCTCTGGACCGATGACGGCAGCCGCTACTTTGAACTCTGGGGTGGGCTGACCGCCACATTCTGGGACAATGTGTCGCTGGCGCCGGGGCAGGCGGTGAGTTGGACCGAGCACTGGTATGCGGTGAGCGGGCTGGGCGGGTACACCGGGGCCAGCGCCGAGGGAGCGGCGCGGGTGACGTCTCTGGGAGACGGCGCGGAGGTTGCCGTGATGACCGTCCGGCCGACAGTCGCCACTGTGGTGCTGCAGCGGGGGGCCGAAGAGGTCGCACGCTGGTCGGCAGAGGTCGGGCCAGGCCGCCCCTTCCGCGCCCGGGGAGGTTCAGGCGGGGGGCCGTGGACGGTGGAAGTGTTCGGCCCGCAGGGGCTCATCGTGCGGGCCGGAGAGTAGGGGAAGGGCCCAGGGCGGGCGGCGGAGCCGCCCGCCCTGGACCCTTCCAGAAACTATGCGCGAATCTCCTGGCGCTGAAACCAGACGTAACTCAGCGCAAAAAGGAGCACCGTCGCCGCGATCAACCCCGTCAACTGAGGCCAGATCAGCAGGAGGCTCTGTCCCAGGGGAAGCGGGGAACCCAGAATCATCCCCTCCAGTTGGGTCGGCAGGATCAACCCGAATGCCCGCACGGTCGGGCGAAGCAGCGCCAGCGTGATTTCAGTGTAGAGGGTAATGGGCGAAATCCGGGAGAAGAAAAGCGATGCCCGGCTCTGCGCCAGCACTTCCTGAACCAACCCGTACCGGAGAGGGAAAAGCAACTGGGCCAGGACATTGGCGATCATGCTCCAGAAGACGGCGAAGAAGAGCCAGACGGCGATGGATGCCAGAGCCGCAGTGGCCGGCGAACGGAAACGGACGGAGAACAACAGCGCCAGGGCCATCCAGATGCCGCCGTAGAAAACCGTCGCCAGCAGGAACCAGAGGCTGCGGACGACCTCCTCGGTGCTGGGGGGAAGCCCCAGCCGAACCAGGCCCAACCCGAAGATGAGCAACCAGATCGTCGTCAATACTAAAGCCAGGGTAAAGAGACCCGCCAAGAACTTTCCGAAGAGCAACGCATCCCGGTAAATGGGTTGGGCCAGAATCCGCGAGAGCGTCCGCCGGTTGAACTCTCCGTTCACCGAATCAAACGTCAGCGCGATGGCGATCAGCGGCACCAGGAAGGCCAGGAAGCCGACAAAAGCGGGTAGAGGGTCTACGTTGACGGTGAAGAGCCGCAGGAAGAGGAACCGGTCCTGGCCGACGGTGTTGCGCAGGTTCTCCGCCGCGGCGAAGACGGTGCCGAAGGCGGTCAGCACGATGATGGCCTCCAGAATGCGCATTCGGACTCCCGTCAGGTAGTCGGCCATCTCCTTGGCGACCACCGCCCAAAGTCCGGTCCAGGGCGAACCTTCCCGTACTCTTCCCCACTCACGACTGACGGTCATCCTCCACCTCCCGGAAGTAATGGGCGTAGACGTCGTCCAGGCTGGGCTCTTCCAGGCGCAGGGAGCGCAGGGCACCACCGGCCTGCACAACGGCGCGTGCCGCCTCGGAGCGCATATCCCGGGCCCCTTCCACCGTATAGATGTCCGGACCGGACCGGGTTACCCTTTTCGCCTCCGGCAACTGCCGCAGCGATTGCTCTATCGCCTGGGGGTCTCCCTGGGCCTCCACGTGGACGCGGTAGCCACCGCCCAGGACCCGACGGGCCAGTTCCTCCACCGTCCCTTCCAGGACCATCCGCCCCCGATGGAACAGCCCCACCCGGTCGCAGACCGTCTGGACCTGGTGCAGGAGATGGGAGGAGAGGAGCAGGGTGATCCCCTGGGATTTGAGGTTGCGGATGAGCCCCAGAAAATCCCGCGCTGCTTCCGGGTCCAGGCCCAGGGTCGGCTCGTCCATGATGATAAGGGCAGGGCGTTTGATGAGCACCTCGGCCACGCCCAACCGCTGGCGCATCCCCCGGGAGTACGTCCCCACGGGCCGATCGGCCACCTCATCCAGGCCCACCCGGTTCAGCGCTTCGTCTATCCGACGGAACGCCTCGGCCCTCGGCAGGCCGTTCAATTTGGCGATGTAGATGAGGTTTTCCCGACCGGTGAGATCGTCGTAGAACCCCACCTGGTCGGGAATATAGCCCACTTGCGCCTTAACGCTCAGCGGCTGTCGGGCGGGGTCCAGGCCCAGGACGCGCACGCTCCCCTCCGTCGGCTCCGTCAGTCCCAGCAGCATCAGGATGGTCGTCGTCTTGCCGGAGCCGTTGGGGCCCAGAAGACCAAAGACTTCGCCCGCCATCACCTGCAGGTTCAGACGATCCACGGCGGTGAAGTCCCCATACCGTTTGGTCAAATCCTGGGTCTGAATCACCCACTCCTCCATGGGCACCTCCTCCGATGCCGGATTTACCGACGGCCGAAGCGGACCACCGCCAGCGCGACCACGGCGACGGCGACTGCGATCAGGGCGATTCCGACTACACCCCATAGGGTGGAAGTCAGCACGGTGATGCGGAAGTCGGCCGACTCGTAGCCACCGCCTTCAGGCTGAGCGCGGACGGTGAGCATGTAGTCACCCGCCACGGCCTTATCGGCGGGCCGAATGTGCATCGTCACCTCCACCTGCTGACCGGCGGGAATTTCAGCAACCCGCTCCGGCTCAAACCGCACCGACCAGCCGGAGGGCGGCGAGGCGCTCAGTTCCACGTCCAGGGCCGGTGCGGTGCCGTTGTTCTGCACCAGAATCTGGACGGGAGTCTCCCGCCCGGTATAGACCTGAGTGGAGAGCCGCTCATCCGGGGTGCGGATCGTCAGGTCCGGTTGTCCGGTCACCTCAGCGACAAGGGGAAGCGTCGCCTGAGCCTCCCCGCCCTGAGCAACAACGGTGATCGGATAGGTCCCGGCCGGGATCTGCGTGTAGGCGCGAGCCTCCACGCTGATCTGCTTGGATTCGTTGGCCCCCACCGGCAAACTCGTGACCTCCTGGCCGATGTATTTGAAGGAAACCACGAACCCCTGAGGCACATCGGCCTGGAGGTTGACGTTCGTTTCCTCGTCTCCTTCGTTCTTCAGGGTGACGCTGTAGCGGAAGGTGGTGGTCGCGGCGCCCCGCAGGGTGGGCAGGTCCGTCGTCAAACTGAGGCGGGGCGGGAGTTTGGCGGCGATGGTCAGTTCCAGCGGGAATTGCGCCGATACGCCGTTCCCGCGGGCGACCACGGTCCAGCGGTACGTGTCCCCGGCGACGTCATCCGGCACCTCCACCCGTAAGGTGACAGAAGTGTCTTTCTCCGGCTCCACGTAGACGGCGCGCACGACGTTACCGCCGCCGCGGAAGGTAGCTTCCCATCCTTCGGGAAGCCCCTGCACGTCCAGGTAGACCGTTTGGGGGGTGGAGGCGGTCAACCGCAAGGTAAGGTTGAAGGTGACCGTCTCTCCCCGTTCGGCGACCCGGGCCGGGTAGTCGGAGAAGAGGAGCAGGCCGTTCTGCCCCTCCTGGGCGCGGGCCATTCCGGGCCCGGCGATGGTGAGGGCGAGGACCAGCAATAAAATAACCGCCCAGTTTCGTCGCATCATTCACCTCCTGAAGAAAGGTTTGATGTTCTGCACGAACGAACCAAGCGGCAATATTTCAGTTTTAGTTGTCTGCAGCGGGGATGTATTATATCACGTTCGTTCTATAAGTCAACCCCACCGGCGCCGCTGAGCGCATTTCTAACGCGGATTTAACGTAACTACCTACCATGCCGCCGGAGCGGCAATTGTTGCACATTGAAAAATGAATCGGACAACTGGCTATCTGACAGTTTTCCAATAGGACGCGGATGGACGCGGACAAGCAGTGTGGCTCATGTTCAAAAGCAGTGCACTTTCTCAAGGACACCTTCACCCCTCCCCCTTGCCCCCTCCCCATTGCGGCGTTCGCCGCACGGGGAGGAAAGGGCAAGGACAAGTCTTGCCCTTACAGGGGTTTCAGGGCGGGCGGCCGAAGGCCGCCCGCCCTGAAACCCCTCTTTTCCCCCTTCTCCCCCGCTTGCGGGGGAGAAGGGGGCCAGGGGGATGAGGGGGCGCTAATATCCGCCAACAGGTGATTCCTGCTATCGCTGGAATAATTTGTCCATTTACAAAACGGTCGGTAGTCACTTCGGTGAGTAGTGATTTTGGGCAAATGCCCCCTCACCCCCCTTGCCCCCCTCTCCCCCTTGCCCTGACGGGCGGGGGAGAGGGGGGACAGAGAGGGGTTTTGCGGGGCGGCGGCGAAGCCGCCGCCCCGCAAAACCCCATTTTTTTCTCCCCCCTCCCCGTGGGGTTGTAGGGGCAGACGATCCGTCCGCCCTCGACGGGGAGGGGGTAAGGGGGAGGGGCAAATGAAACCGGCATAGAACTGGACGGATTAATTTATCACTACCTCTCGGAGTGACCACCAAAACGGTCAGGCTGAGCCCCAAAAGGGCGTTTTTGAACTTTTGCAAATTAATCGGATAATAGGGGGCATATAGCGATTGCCGTTCCTCTTTTGCCGTCAGGTTGAAACCTGCGGCTTTGGGGCGCTGTGTGCCGACCGTCCCCCTGCGGGGACGGTGAAAACAGTTACGAGGGTTGGGAGGCAGGGAAAGCAGAAACAGGAGTCGGTGGGCGGCGGCGAAGCCGCCGCCCACCGACCGCTCCCCATGCAGCAAAGCCTCTATCGGGGCATAAAATCGGGGTAGTCCACTCCGCCGGATGCCAGATACTGCTCAATCAGGCCCGGCAACTGGGCGGGGATGTCTCCGGACCCGACCAGCACCTTATCGCTGATGAACAGCATCGGCACCCCGCGCCAGTTATCCGGCACCCGGTAGTCATCCATCGCCTTCAGCCACAACTGGTAGTTGCTGGGGTCGGAAACTTCCAGCATGCGGATTTTCAACTGGTCCCCGTACTGCTTCTGCAACGGCGGGAGGGTCTGCTCTATCACGTAGTGGCAATGGGGGCAGGTATCCGCGTAGAACAGAACTGCGCGCACGACGGGCTTCTCCTTTGGGGTTGCGGTCCCGCCGGAGCAGCCCGCCATAGTGAGTACGAAGAGAACAGCCAGTACACCAATCCCCAATGCACCATACCCAATCCCCAATTCCTGATTCCCCGTCTCTGCTGCATCTATCCTCCCGCTATTCCGAAGACTCCTGCCGGAGACTCCCCAGCAGACTGGTGAACTCCAGGGGGAAAATGAACTTGGTCGCCGGACTCTCGCCCAGCCGCCGCAGCGTCTCCATGTACTGGAGTGTCATCGTGTTGGGGTCCAGTACCCGGGCGACCTCAAAGATGTACCGCAGCGCCATCGCGTACCCTTCGGCGCGCAGGGCCTGGGCGGCCTGCTCTCCCTCGGCGCGCAGGATGGACGCCTGCTTTTCTCCCTCGGCGCGCAGAATGGCGGCTTGCTTCTCCCCCTCGGCGACCTTGATCGCCGCCTCCCGCTGACCGTCGGCCTCGGTGACCATGGCCCGGCGGTTCCGCTCCGCCGACATCTGGCGGTTCATCGCCGCCTGAATCTCTTTGGGCGGCTCAATCTCCCGGATTTCCACGCTGGTCACTTTGACACCCCAGCGCTCCGTCACTTCGTCCAGTTTGACCCGCAGGACCTGGTTGATGTGCTCCCGTTGGGCCAGGACGTCGTCCAGCATGATGTCGCCGATGACGGCGCGCAGGGTGGTGGTGGCGATGCCGATGGACGCCCGCCGGAAGTCTCTCACTTGAATGACGCTCGCCTCCGGGGCCACAACCTTCCAGTATATGAGGAAGTCCACGCCGATGGGGGCATTGTCTTTCGTGATACTGGTCTGGTGGGGGATTTCCATAAACTGCTCCCGCAGGTCCACCAGCACCGCCCGGTCAATCAGCGGGACCAGGAGGACGATTCCCGGCCCTTTGGTGCCGATGCAGCGTCCCAGCCGGAAGACGACCAGCCGCTCGTACTCCCGTACGACGCGAATTATGGAGAGGAGGAGGATCAGGAAGATAAAGGCGACGAAAAAGAAGAAAAAAATCAACAGAATTTCCATGGGAGACCTCCTTTTGTAGGGTTTGTTGAATCTCCAAATAGGGTACCAACGCCACTCCACTGCGCTCCGTGGCTCACTACGAACAGGTGCAATGCCGTTTGTAGTGCGCTACGAAGCGAAGCGGAGTAGCGCAGAAACGCCGCTTAGCTCAGTTCAGGGAATCAATCCGCCTGTTCCTGCTGTTCCGATGGGGGATGGAGCGGAGCCACCCGCACGCGCAGCCCGTCCACAGCGATGACCCGGATCGGGGTGCCGGCGGGAATAGGGTCATCGGAGATCGCCGTCCACAGTTCGCTGCGCACCTGGACGGTGCCAATCGGGGCGATAGGGGTGGTGGCAACTCCCTCGGCGCCGACAACCGTCCCCACGCCGGTTTTGGCCGCGGTCTTCTGGGCGCACAGCGCTGCCCGAAAGGCCCATCCGAAGAGCCCCGCCGAGATGGCCGCAGCGCCGATGACCGCCCACGGAGAAACCGCGACCCCTTGCCCCGGTCGGAAGAGCAGGAGGGAGCCGATGATCAGGCCGATAACTGCGGCCACGGTCAGCCCGCCGCTCTGCACCTTCAGGTCCACGAGGAACAGGGCGCTGGAAACCAGCAGGAGGCCCAATCCGATGAAGTTGACCGGCAGACGGGCCAGCCCTATGGCCGCCAGGAGCAGGCAGATCACTGCCGCCGCTTCGGGAAAGCCCGTGCCGGGGAGCGTCCACGCGGCCGCCAGTGCCCACAGTCCCAGAAGCAGGAAAATGTAGGCGACGTTCGGATTGGTCAGGAATTCCTGCAGGGTCACAATCCAATCTCCGCTCATCGGCCCCTCCTCACGGTCGCACGACCATCCGCAGGGCGTTGCAGGCCGGGCAGACGCCGCCCGGCCGGATGATGGCGAAGCCGTCCTGCGGGTCATCAAAATAGCGCATAAAGTCTATATTCCAGATGATAATGGCCCGCACCAGGCCGCTCTCCCGCGCCAGTTGCACCGCCTCGGCCAACCACGCGGCCTGCTGGGCATCGGTCGTCTCCCGGGCCCAGAAAAGATGGTCGGGGAAGGGAGGAACACCCTCCTGCGAGGCGTACCCCAGTTCGGTGTAGAAGAGTTGCTTGCTGCCGCCGAAGATGTTGTAGTAGAGTTGCATCTGGGGCAGGAAGTACCAGGAATGGTGATGGCGTCCGTCGTCGGCGGGATGACCACTGACGGCCGATGGGGATGTGGCACCGAAGTTGTAGTGGACGCCCAGATAGTCCATGCATTCGGCGCCGCCCGCGGCATAGACCCGCTGCAGGAAGATGCGGTCGTCGCAGCCATTGGGAGTGCATTCGTCAAAAGCGCCTGTGGGCGCTGGCGCCGCGGCGATGACTAAGGTATTCGGGTTGGCCTTTTTAACGGCATCGTAGGACATGCACAGGAGGCGCGTGTACGCTTCCGGACTAATATACCCCGGCTGCCACTCCCTGTCAATATTGGGTTCGTTCCAGACCTCAATGGCATCGGCGCCGAGGGCGGCCATACGCGCCAGCCAGCGGGCGTAGTTTTCCTCAAATCCCTGCTGGGCGACCATCCCCGCCGGACCCACCGTGCCCAGGAGTATCTTGAATCCCCGTCGGTGGGCCGCGCCGATCAGGGGGGCGGCCTCTTGCGGGTAGCGGGCCTGCGCTTTCACCCAGGTCATCCCGGCCGCGCGCATCTTGTCGGCATAAGGGAGGTCCAGATTCCAGACTTGTCCGCCGATCTCAAAAGTCCCCCCACGGACCATCGGCGTGGCGGAGGTGCCTTCGGCGAGGGCGGCAAAGGCGTCCGGCAGCGCGCCAAATACGGCCCGGACTTTCTCCGGGGGGTAGACTTCCAGCATACATTCCCACCAGTCCTTCCTCTCCGTTTTCTGGAGATGCCACCAGTTGATGTCGGGCCAGAAGTAGCGCCAGCGGTAGAGGGCCGGTGATCGCTCCCAACCGTAATCTGCCGCCAGGGTCGTCAGGTCCACAAAGTAGCCGGAGGGGACTTTTTCCATCGGACGGCCCCCCTGGGCGGCCGCGCTGCTATCCGCCTCCCGGGCCTTCAGGTCCCACGGGGGCACTCGCAGGGGCTCCCCTAGGCTCCCGTCCTGACGGGCCGCCCGCAGGTACACCCGCCAGTAGGTCTCATTCCCCACATCTTCCCGTCCCAGGACAATCTGTGGCGGCGTCTCGTCATAAGGGCTCTGGTCCAGGTCCACCGCCCGACCGCAGAGGTGCCAGTTCAGGCGCTGTTCGGCGTTCTCCATCGGCTGCCAGGTCAGCGCCACCGACGAGAGGTAATCCCATCCCGCCTCCTCCCGTACCCGACGCCGCAGGGCCTGGAAACTATCATCCACCCGGTCGTTCAGCCGCAGCCATTCGTACTCCCCGCTGGCGTCGGGGAGGTAGACCAGGGAGACCAGCGTCTCGGTCGGCGATGAGGATTGGATGAACTCGGTGTAGAGGGGCGCCTCGCGCTCCGGTTCGGCCGCGCGGGCCCGGGCGATGGCGCGCACCGAGAGGGGGACCGTCCCCCAGACCGGCCGGGAGATCAGGCCGGGGTCGCTGTAGATTTCCTGGGAGAGGCCCCAGCCGTACAGGCTGGAGGCGATCAGGTAGGAGTACCCCGCGCGCCGGTAGACGGTGAGCAGACTCTGACCGTCGGGGGCCCAGGTGGGGGCGGAACCGGAACCGAAGAGGTCGGTGGAGGAGAGGCGGAGCATCGGCTGGGCCTGCGGGCCGCTGCGGGCGGTCCACTCCAGGGTGCTCACTTGAACGGTGGCGTATCCGGACCGGGAGATGGTGTAGGCCAGTTGCTTGCCGTCGGGCGACCACGCCGGATCGGATTCGTTGATGTCGGGGCTGTTGGTCACGTTGATCTCCGTCCCCGCCTGCTCCCCTTCCAGGACGTACAGGAAGATGTCCTGGTTCCCGTTCCGGTAGGAGACGAAGGCCACGGCCGAACCGTCGGGCGACCAGGCCGGACTGTAATCGGGGTTGGGGTCGGTGGTCAACCGCCGGACGTTGCCGCCCTCGGCGTCCATCACGTAGATATCCAGGTTGTCCTCCCGGTAGGACTCAAAGGCAATCTGGCGGCCGTCGGGGGACCATGTGGGGCCGGCATCAAAGCCGGGGTGACGGGTGAGGCGGATGAGGGCTCCGCCCTCCAGGTCCAGCAGGTAGATGTCCCAGTTGCTCCCGCGGCGGGAGGCGAAGGCCAGCAGTTGCCCGTCGGGCGACCAGGCCGGGTCGCGGTCCTCCGCCGGATCGCTGGTCAGGCGGACGATTTCGCGGGGGGCCTGGTTGATGGCGTAGATGTCGCTGTTGCCGTTGCGTCGGAGGGTGAAAGCAATGGCGCCACCGCTGCCGAAGGGGGTGGGGCTGGGGGCTGGGGTGGGGTTCGGCGGCGGCGTCGCCGTGACAACGACGGTCACCACCGGCGGGCGGGCATTAAGCGCCACCGTGGAGTGGTAGAGGGAGAACCCCAGCGCCGCCAGGACCAGACTGTTTGCCAGGACCAGCAGGATCAGCAGGCGGAGAGCGCGCGGGGAGAGCGTCACCGGAGCGGGTTGGGTGATAGGTCGGCCTTCGGGGGATCGTTGAAAGCGCTGCCGGATGGTTGCCCGAAATCGCTGCAGTCGGGATCGGGCTACCTGATTGGCATTGGTTGCATTATCCATTTATTTCGTTTGCCACGAAGGACATACAGGACGACACAAAGGACACAAAGAACATTTTTCTCTGTGTTTCTGGTCTGAAAATAAACTGCGGTTCGGCTCGTGGGTGGTCACTCCGATAGGTAGTGATAAACCTGATCGTCCAGTTCTATGCCGGTTTCATTTGCCCCTCCTCGTTGAGGGCGGACGGATTGTCCGCCCCTACGGCCCCACGGGGAGGGGGGAGAAAAATGGGGTTTTGCGGGGCGGCGGCGAAGCCGCCGCCCCGCAAAACCCCTCTCCATCCCCCCTCTCCCCCGCCCGCAGGGCAGGGGGAGAGGGGGGACCAAGGGGGGTGAGGGGGCATTTGCCCAAAATCACTACTCACCGGAGTGACTACGGCTCGTGGTATCCAGGACGCTATTTTCATGCTTTATGATGCCCTTGGGGGCATGTTAAACTGCGGTTTTTTTCGGATCACCACGAAGGGCGACACAAAGGGCACCAGGAATGCGGTTTTACAAAACCTCTTCCAGCAGTCGCCGCACCTGCTCCGGGCGGAGTTTCTCCAGCGGTCGCCGCACCAGTGGGCCGGCCTTGAACGTCGGTACCTGCTCCTCGTAGGACGGGCGGTCCTCTACCTGGTAGAAGACGCCGATGGGGATGCGGTCGCCCCACTCCAGCGCCCGCTCAAAGGCCGCCATCTTGTCGGTGACGTCGTAGTTCGGGTCGTCCTGGAGTTTGTAGACCCGCGGCCGGTAGAACTCGTAGGCGTAGGAGCGGTTGAAGGTGACGCAGGGCTGGAAGACGTCTATCAGCGCATAGCCCCGATGGCCCAGCGCCTGGACGATTACCTCGGTGAGATGGCTCAGGTCGCCGGACCAGGCGCGAGCGACGAAGGTCGCCCCCGCGGCCAGCGCCAGCGCGATGGGGTTGACCGGCAATTCAAAGGCGCCCCAGGGGGAGGTCTTGGTCTTCTGTCCCCGCTCGCTGGTGGGCGAATACTGGCCCTTCGTCAGGCCGTAGATGCGGTTATCCTGGATGATGTCCACCAGGCCGATGTTGCGCCGGGCGGCATGGAGCATGTGGCCCAGTCCCTCGGCGTAGGCGTCGCCGTCGCCGTGGGTGCAGATGACCCGCAGGCCGTGGTTCGCCAGCCGCACCCCCGTCGCCACGGGGACGGTTCGGCCGTGGAGGGTCATATAGCCGTTGGCGCGGGTGTAGTCGGGGAGTTTGCTCCCGCAGCCAATGCCGCTGACCAGCATCACTTGATGGGGCGCCAATCCCACCTTCGCCAGCGCCCGTTTCACCGCGTTCCAGATGGCAAAGTTCCCGCAACCGGTGCACCAGGTCGGCCGCACCGGACTGGCAAAGTCGTCTATGGTGACCATGGGGCCTCCTTGTAAAACGTAAAAACGTAAAGCGTAAAGCGTAAAACGTAATTTTTACGTTTTACGTTTTACTTTTTACGTTGTGCAAAATGTACTCCGGCGATAGGGGCCGTCCGTCCCATTTCAGGATGCGGCGGGAGACGGTGTGGCCCGTCGCCATGCGGAGCAGGTCGGCAAACTGACCGGAGTAGTTGTTCTCCACGGCGACCGTCTCCCCGACGAGCATCTCCTCCACCCCCTTCGGGACAGGCCAGATGTCCGTGAAGTGGAGCATCCGGGCGCGCCGGCCCTGAGCGTTCAGCCGGTCCACCGCCTCCCGCAGCGGGCCGTAGGTGGAGCCCCAGGCGATGAGAGTAAGGTCGGCATCTTCGGCGCCGTAGCGGGTCGGCAGGCGCATCTCGGCGCGGGCCGTCTCCAGTTTGCGCATGCGCTTCTCCTGCATCCGGCGGCGGTTCTCCGCGTCCTCTTCAATGTGACCGTACTCGTCGTGCTCGTCGCTGGAGGAGGCGTAGATGGCTTTCGGATGGCCGGGGATGGCCCGCGGGGAGATGCCGCTCTCGGTGAACCGGTGGCGCTTGTACTCCCCTTCCAGGGCGTCCAGTTCGGCGTCAGTCAGCGTCTCGCCCCGGTCAATGACGACGGCATCAAAGTCCAGGTCCTGGGGGGCGATGTCCCGGACCGCGTTCGCCAGGTAGTGGTCGGAGAGGACGAGGACGGGGGTCTGGTAGCGGTCGGCGAAATTGAAGGCGCGCCCTCCGGCTTCAAAGGATTGCTCCACGGTGCCCGGCGCCAGGATGATGCGGGGGAACTCGCCCTGGGAGGCGTGGAGGACGAAGAGGAGGTCGCCCTGCTCGGTGCGGGTCGCCAGGCCGGTGGAGGGGCCGGGCCGCTGGGCTTCGTAGACGACGACGGGGACTTCCGTCATCCCGGCCAGGCCCATGGCCTCCACCATCAGGGAGAAGCCCCCGCCGGAGGTGGGGGCCATCGCCCGCACTCCGGCGTATCCGGCGCCGATAGCCATGCAGAGCGCGGCGATCTCGTCCTCCACCTGGATGGTGACGGCGCCGTACTCTTCGGCGTGACCCGCCATCCACTCCAGAACGGGGCTGCCGGGGGTCATCGGATAGCCGGAGACGAACCGGCATCCGCCCGCCAGCGCGCCCATTGCAAAGGCCTGGTTGCCGTTGAGCAGGAGGCGCAGCGGGGCATTGGGGACGGCTTCCATCCGGAAAGGGAAGTCGGCCAGAAACGGGCGGGCGGCTTCCACTCCGGCCTGGATGACCCGCAGGTTGGCGTCCACCACCGCCTGCCCTTTGCGGGCGAAGTTATCGCGCGCTACGCCCTCTATGTAGGTCGGGTCAAAACCGATCAGGCCCGCGGCGACGGCGAAGATAAGGGTGTTGCGCATAATCGCGTTCCCGCCCTTCTCCTGCGCCAGTTGGGAGAGGGGAATGGAGAAGTACCCCACATCGGGCCGGCGGGGGATTTCGGGCAGGCCATCCTTTTCGTCGTAGACGACGGCGCCGCCGGGGACGACTGCGCCGATGTGCCGCCGCACCGTCTCCTGATCCAGGGCCAGGAGCAGGTGGACGGGCTCGGTGTGGGTGTAGAGAGGACGGCGGGCAATGCGGACGGAGAAGAAGTTGTGTCCGCCACGGATACGGGAATGGTAATCGGGGAGGCCGAAGACGTGGAGGCCGCCGCGGACGAGGGCTTTGGAGAAGCCCACGCCGCTGGACTCCAGCCCCATCCCGGCCTCGCCGCCGATACGGATGGTCAATTCCTCTGTGGGCTGCATCGTTTACCTCCTGGAAATCGGCCCTGCCTCCCGCGGGGGACGATGAGGGGAGAGGAGAAAAGGGAGGAAGGAGTCAGATTAAGTATACCAGACTCGTCTAAATTTGCAACAGGGTGTTTTACTACGAGGGCACGAAGATGCCGCGAAGAACACGAAGATTTTTATTTTTGTGCTCTTTGTGGTTCTCAAAGGAGATGGGTCGGGAGTTACTGAATCCGCACGACCACCCGCCCTCCCTTCCAGAGGCCTTCCAGATTGTAGTAGGCCCGCACCTGGGGGTCAAAGATGTGTACGACGACGGTGCCGTAGTCCATCAGAATCCAGCCGGACGACGGCTCCCCCTCCACATGCAGTGGGGATGCGTCCAGTTTTTTCTGGACCTCCTCCCGCACGCCGCTCTCCAGCGCCTGGAGTTGCCGGTCGCTGGTGCCGCTGCAGAGGACGAAGTAGTCGGCGAGGGTGGTCAGTTCATGGATGTCCAGAAGCAGAATGTCCTCCCCTTTTTTCTCTACGATGATGTCCACGATTTGTCGCGCCAGGTCTATGGGTTCCAGAGGGACCTCCTTCGTAAGGTGTAATGAGTAAAACGTAAAAACGTAAAAATTTATTCAGCCATACGACTGTTCCAGAAAAAACCGCTTATCGGGGATGTTCATATACCCCCTCACCTCCCTTGCCCTGACGGGCGGGAGAGAGGAGGGATAGAGAGGGATTTTGCGGGGCAGCGGCTTTGCCGCCGCCCCGCAAAACCCCATTTTTCTCCCCCCTCCCCGTGGGGCTGTAGGGGCGGACGATCCGTCCGCCCTCAACGGGGAGGGGGATCAGGGGGGAGGGGCATACGCGCACCATCGGGATGAAACGGCAAAACCCGTCAGAGCCAAAACGGCTGAATAGTTACAAAAATTTCAAGGTTTCCAGCGGATGTGGGCGATGGCCCAGAGCGCTCCGCCGGCAACGACCAGTGCCGCCAGGACAAAGGGATGAAGCCCGATGGGCTGTTCGGCCAGCCAGCCCGCTGTCGCCGTCCCCACGACAATGCCCAGGGAGAACATCGCCGTAAAGATGCCGGAAGCGACTCCTCGCGACGACGCGTCCGCCTCGTCGGCGATCAGTGCCGACATCGCCGGGAAGAGAAAGCCAAAACCGACCCCATAGAGAAACATTGTCCCCATCATCGGCCCCCATTGCCGAAGGACGGTCAGAATCAGCAAACTGGCGGCGATGAGCACCAGTCCCAGCACGATCACCGGCAACCGCCCCCTCCGGTCGGAGAGGTGGCTCAACGGAGAAGCCTGGAGCAGGATGGCCGCCAGAGCAAAGGCTCCAAAGAGCATCCCCACGCGCGCCGAGGAGAAACCCAGGTCTCTACCGATCAGCGGCAGCAGGACCAGCAGGGTGCCCAGGGCAAAGGTCCAGCAGAAGGCGGACGCGAAAGATACCCAGAGGCGCTGGCGGCGCAGGACCGCCCGTAACGGTGACCGATCCGAGGACTGGCGCGGGGCAAATTGCCCCCGGAACAGGGTCAGGACGACCAGGGCGACGGCAAACATCAGAACGGCCAGGCCGATGAAGACGGCATCGTACCCCCAGCGGTCCCGCACCAGACCACTGAGCGGGGGGCCCAGCAACCCGGCCGTCCCAAAGGCGATGCCGTAGAGGGCCATCGTGCGGCCGCGCTGGCGGGGGTCGGCCATGTCGCCGAGGGAGGCCAGCGAGGCGGGGGAAATCAGTGCCGCGCCGATCCCGTGCAGGATGCGTACCACGATCAGTTCGGCCGGGCCCCGTACGATGGAGTAGACCAGCAACGACAATCCGGCCACCGAAAGACCCATCAGGAGGGGCGTTTTCCGCCCCACCCGGTCGGTCCAGAAACCTGCGCCGAGGTTGCCCAGCAGGTTGACCGCCGAATAGACCCCCACGATGATGCCAACGAGGCTCAACGAGGCCCCCAGTGAACGAGCATACGGGGACATCAACGGGAACAAGGCGTGGGTATCAAAGAATGCGGCAAAGGTTGCCAGGGATATAATGATGAAGTCAATCCGCATTCAGACCTCCTGCGTCCGTATCTGACATCAGTAAACCGCTCCCCCGCATCACCATCAGCCAGATGCGAGCCTTGGGGCCGTTCAGATTGGGCGAAAAGAGACAGCCCATCTCCTTCAGGGCGCGATGGCTTCCGGGATACCCGTAGGCGTCCCAGACCCGCCCGGAGGGGCAGCGGGAGGCGATGAGGACGGTCACACCATCGGCGATCGCGCGCTCTATGACGGGCAACCACCAGGGAGGAATTCGCCCACCGCCCAGAGCCTCCAGCACCACCCCGCGGGCGCCCCGCGCCAGAGCGTCCTCCAGCGGTTCGGCCCCCATCCCCACCGCCAGTTTAATCAGCATCACTCGCTCCTCCAGCCGCGGGCAGGGGACCACTTCCCGCTCCAGATGGAAGGGAATGTGGACCCGATCCCCTTCCACCCGCCCCAGAGGCCCCCAGCCGGGGGACTGGAACGTGGCAGGGGAGAGGGTGTCCATCTTGGTGACGAAGCGCGCGGCGTGGATTTCGTCGTTGAAGACGACTAACGCCCCCAGCCCGCGCGCCTCGGATGAGGCCGCTACCCGCACCGCTGCCCAGAGGTTCGCCGGGCCGTCGGCGCCCACGTCCGAGGCGGTGCGCATCGCGCCCGTCAGCACCATCGGGGTGTCGCCGGAGACCGTCAGGTCCAGCAGATAGGCCGTCTCCTCCAGGGTGTCGGTCCCGTGGGTGACCACGATGCCGTCCACGAAGGGGTCGGCCGCCCAGTGTTCTGCCCGTTCCCGAATGTGCCAGAGGTGCTCCAGGGTGAAGTGGGAACTGGGCAGGTTGCAGACTTCCTCCACCACCAACTCCGGCGCACCGGGCGGGAGGACGGCGGTCAGGTCGGCGGCGGTGAGGGCAGGGATGGCCCCCCCGGCCTGGGGGTCGTGCCGCATCGCCACCGTCCCGCCGGTGGTCAGAACGACAACGCGCTTACCGGTCATCTTTGCTCCGGGATCTGGATTTTCGCCTGCCCCTACAGCCGCACGGGGAGGGGAAGAAGAGTTGGGATTTGCGGACGGCGGCGAAGCCGCCTCAAAAACCCACGCCTCCCCCTTTCGGCGAATTGCTGCGCAAGCCCAATTGAGCGAACCGCAGGCGCTTGCGTTTTACTTTTTATGCTTTACTTTTCACTTCCAGATGCGCCGTATCGTTCAGGCACACCAGGCGAGGACGGCTCAGGTCGGGAACGTTCGGCAGAGGCTCAAACGCGAGAACGGTCAGCGAAGCGGGCGACACCAATAGCCGACGGAACAGGTCCAGCGGCAGCCCGATGTAGTGCGCCACCGCCAGCCGGATCGGGTCGGCGTGGGAGACGACGGCGACCGTCTGCCCCCGATGGGCAGCGCGAATCTCCTCCAGCACGGCGACCACCCGGACCTGGACGTTCCACGATCGCTCTCCACCGGGATAAGGGACCATAGAGGGGAGGATTTGCAGGGGAAGCCAGTGCGGGTGTTCCCGAATCCGGACGTTCAGTTCACCGCTCCACTCCCCACAGTCCACTTCGTTCAGACCGGGATGGATGCGCACCTCCAGGCCGTGGTGCTCGGCAATGAGCCGGGCTGTCTCCAGAGTTCGCTCCATCGGGCTGGAGTAGACCGCTGCCAGTTCGGTCCGGGCCAGCCGCCTCGCCAGCGCCTCCGCCTCTGCCCGCCCCTCTTCGTTGAGATGGATGCCGGGCATCCGGCCCCCCATCCGGTGCTCTTTCAGCAGATTATTGCTGGCATGCCGGATCAGCAGCAGCGTCGTGGTCATGGTGCCCCCTGAAGCCCCGGCTCGTACGCCGTGATCTTCGCCCGCCAGGTCTCGGGAATGGGAGTGGACCGGCGAGCGGCGTAATCGTAGCAGACCTGGACCGTGCGCGCAGTGGCGGCGAGCCGACCGTCTTCCCCCTCCATCCGGTACTCAAAGACGAAACTGGAATTGCGCATCTCGCTCACCCGCACCCAGATGGTCACCTGTTCCCCCAGATAGAGCGGGGCATGGTAGGTACAGGTCGCCTCGGCCAGGATGATGCCGACCTCCTCCGGGTTGCGGAAAGAAGCCAGCCCCAGTTCCCGCAGGTAGTGCGTGCGGGCATGCTCCAGATAGGTGAAGTAGACGGCGTTGTTGACGTGCCCCAGCGCGTCCAGGTCGCGCCAGCGGACTTCCAGGGTGGTGGAGAAGCGGAATTTGGGATCTGTCATACACCTTTCCTGCAAAGAGTGTCAAAAGATTTCTTTAAACCACCAGGAACACAATGGACACAAGTTAAAAAACTTTGTTGATTCTCACAAAGTCCTATCACCCGGTCTTTAACAGAGTCTCATAAAGTCATACCCATCCCTTGCCCTGGTGGGAGTCCGAGCGTTCGTCCCGAGTCTTCTTTGTTGCCAGGGATTCCCTTTATCCCCCTCACCCCCCCTGCCCCCCTCTCCCCCTTGCCCTGCGGGCGGGGGAGAGGGGGGAAGAGAGGGGTTTTTGGGGCGGCGGCGAAGCCGCCGCCCCAAAAACCCCATTTCCATCCCCCTCCCCGTGCGTCTGTAGGAGCGGACGGATCGTCTGCCCTCAATGGGGAGGGGGGTAGGGGGGAGGGGAAATGTCAATCCTCCAGAAGATCGCATCCTTCCGGAATCACAAGCCGGATTCACCCCATAGGGCTGGTATGACTTTTTGAGACTTTGCCAAAAGATCGTGATACGACTTTACGAGATTCAACAACTTTGTGCTCTTTGCGAAATCCTTCGGGTCCTTTGTGGTTTTTTTAACCTACGGGATGGTGTGGAAACGGACCTCGTCGGTCTCCAGATTGAGGACGCAGATAGAGCGGGGTTCCAGCCGTACCCCGCCCAGCGCGCCGGGGTTGATTACCTGTACCCTCCCCTTATGGGAGTGGGCCCGGCGATGGGTGTGACCGTGGATGACGTACTCGTACGTTCCGGAGTCTATGAGGTGCCGCAGGAGGGCACCGTCGTCGCCGTGGAGGAGCGCGATGGAGCGACCGTCCAGGGTGAATTGATGCAGGCGGGCCAGGCGTCCCCCCTGCAGATTATCCACTGCCAGTCCCAAGGCGGGCATCCGGTCCATATTCCCCAGCGCGAAGTAGACGGTGAACTCCGCCAGCGCCTCCACCACGGCCGGCCCGCAGACGTCGCCGCAGTGGAGCAGGACGGTGACCCCCTCGGCGGTGAAGAGGTCATACGCCTTGCGGACGTTTTCCAGGTGGTCGTGGGTGTCGGAGAGGATGCCGACTTTCATAGACGGGAAAGATGATAGCAGAAATCCGGCAAGTTGACAAGTGTTGGAACAGAGGTGGGATTTGCTGCACAAGCCCCCTCCGGGGAGAAACTTGCAGAAATGGGAAATGCGAGTATAATAGAAGCAATCCCTTCCCGGAATTGTCATCTGCTCCCAACCCGTGCCACCCCACGAGGAATCATATACCCAGGAAGGACGCCGATTGCTCTTCCCCCTTCTCCGGAGTTCACAGTGCCGGGAAAGCCCTCTATAAAAATCCGCTACGGAGGAAAATATGAAAACAGTATTTGTCAACATTGAACGGTGTGTCGGCTGTAAGCAGTGTGAGTTCGCCTGCGCCGTCGCCCACTCCCGCTCAAAAGACCCCGTCCAGGCCCTCTACGAAGACCCCCTGCCCCGAAAGCGTATTCACGTGGAACCCGGACCCGTATTCAGCACCGCTTTCCCCAATAAATGCCGCCATTGCGATCCCGCCCCCTGTATGCAGGTCTGCCCGACGGCAGCCATCTACCGGGATAGGGAACAGGACCTGGTGCTCATTCAGCCCGCCAAATGCATCGCCTGCGCAATGTGCGCGATGGTCTGCCCCTTTGACGTCCTCACCTATTACCCGCTGGGCAACGGAGGGCCAGCCCGCGTGGTAGCGGTCAAATGCGACGGATGCGCGGAGCGCGTGAGGAAAGGACTCGTCCCCGCCTGCGTGGAAACCTGCAAGGTTGGCGCTCTTCTCTACGGCGACATCAATGAACTGGTCCAGGCAGGCCGGTTGCGGGAAGCCACCGCAGTGCTGGTCGCCGCGACCGCTGTTGCTCCTCCCCCCTCCCCTGTCCCGCAGCCCGTCGCCCTCTGGCGGTCCGGAGGCACAGCGATCAGCAAACTCCGCTCCGTTCAGGAGAGATAAACCGTCTCTGCCCCCGCTTGAACGTACATTCCCAATCTCCGAAACGTGTTTCCCTCTCCCGGAGTGAACTCCGGGTATCCGGAAGAGCACCTTTCAAACCAATCTCTGGAGGAGGATACAGCCATGAATGGCCGATTCCGTCAATGGACAATTCAGGAAGATGCGGCAAAGATGCTGGAGTACGCTGCGGAGCAGCGTATAGAGACGGTCTGGGACCGTCTGGCCAAGCAACAGCCCCTCTGCGGCTACTGCGAAATGGGCCTCAGTTGCCGCAACTGTACGATGGGCCCGTGCCGTATAGACCCGTTCGGCGAGGGGCCGCAGAAGGGAGTGTGCGGCGCGGATGCGGATGTGATCGTCGCCCGGAACCTGGGGCGGATGATCGCCGCCGGCGCTTCTTCCCACAGCGACCACGGGCGGGACATTCTGGAGACCTTTCACGCCCTGGCCCAGGGTAAGACCACCGGTTATCAGATCACCGATGAGGCGAAATTGTTCCGATTGGCCGCCGAACTGGGTGTCCCCACCGACGGGCGACCGATCAACGAAATCGCCCTGGACCTGGCAGAAGCGCTGCTGGAGGATTTCGGTTCCCGAAAGGAGCAGTTGGGTTTCCTGGGCCGGGTCCCCGAGGTGAGGAGGAATTTGTGGAAAAAACTGGGCATTACCCCCCGCGGGATTGACCGGGAAAACGTGGAGATGCTCCACCGCACCCATATGGGAGTGGACAACGATTATGTGAACATTCTTCTCCACGGCCTGCGCACCGGTCTGTCCGACGGCTGGGGCGGCTCCTTGATCGCCACCGAACTCTCCGATGTGCTGTTCGGCACCCCCACCCCGAAGATGTCTCAGATCAACCTGGGGGCTCTGAAGGCCGACCACGTGAACATCGCCCTGCACGGACATAATCCGATGCTCTCCAGCGTCATCGTCCAGGCTGCTCAGGACCCGGAGATGGTCGCCCTGGCCCGGGAGAAGGGCGCCGCAGGCATCAACCTGGTCGGCCTCTGCTGCACGGGCAACGAGATTCTGATGCGGCGCGGCGTCCCGATGGCTGGGAACCACCTGATGCAGGAACTGGTGATTATGACCGGTGTCCTGGACGCGATGGTGGTGGACTACCAGTGCATTATGCCCGCCGTGGTGGATATCGCCCGCTGTTTCCACACCCGTATTATCACCACTTTTGACAAGGCGAAATTCCCCGGGGCCGCCCACATTTCCTTTGAGGCCAACCGCGCTTATGAGACGGGCAAGGAGATCGTGCGCCAGGCGATAGAGGCCTTCTCCCTGCGCGATCCGAAAGCGGCCCGTATCCCGGTAGAACCGATGGCGATGATGACCGGCTTCTCGGTGGAGGCGATCCTCCAGGCCCTCGGTGGAACGCCCGAACCGCTGGTCGCGGCCATCAAAGACGGAGCCATCCGGGGCGCGGCGGGCGTCATCGGATGCAACAACCCCAAGATCCCCCAGGACTACGGCCATATCGTCCTCTGCCGCCGACTGATTGAAAACGACATCCTGGTGGTCGTGACCGGCTGCTCCACGGTGGCCAACGCCAAGGCCGGACATATGGTCCCCGAAGCGGCCGACCTGGCCGGGCCCGGGCTGCGCAGCGTCTGCAAGGCGCTGGGGATCCCGCCCATTCTGCATATGGGCTCCTGCGTGGATAACAGCCGCATTCTGGTCCTGGCGGCCGCCCTGGCCAACTATCTGGGCGTGGATATAGACCAGTTGCCCCTGGCAGGTGCGGCGCCGGAGTGGTATTCGGAGAAGGCGGTCGCCATCGGGGCCTATGTGGTCGCCTCGGGCATCTTCGCCGTTCTGGGAGTGCATCCGCCCATTTTCGGCAGCAAGAACGTGGTCCAACTGCTGGCCAGCGACCTGGAGCAGGTGGTCGGGGCGAAATTCGCCGTGGAGCCGGATCCGGAGCGGGCCGCCGGGTTGATCCGCCGCCACATTGAGAGCAAGCGGAAAGGGCTGGGGCTCCCCTTCGTAGAGCCGGAGAGCATTCCAATGCCCTGACAGGAACAGGGCGGCGGGCCAGGTCCCCTGGCCCGTCGCCCGCGCAAGCAAGGGGGTCAGACCGATGAGCATTCTCATTATCGGCGCAGGACCTGCGGGGCTCACGGTGGCGGAAACGGTCCGCCGCTACGATCCGAACGTCCCCATTACAATGATTTCTGCGGAGCCGTTCCCGCCCTATTCCCCTCCCGCCCTGGCGGATTACTTCCTCTCGGGCCGGGAGGAAACCATCTTCTGGAAAGGGACGGACATCTGCGACCGCCTCGGGGTCCACTACCTCCCCGGAAAGACCGTTCGCTCCGTCCAACCTCGGGAAAAAACCGTCTATCTGGACGACGGCACCTCGCTTTCCTATAACCGACTGGTCCTTGCCGCAGGTGCCCGGCTGTATGCCCCCGTAGAGGGGTACGATATGCCCGGCGTGTACAATTTCAAGTCCCTCTCCGCGACTCATGAACTGCACCGAAGCATTCAGGAGGGAGCCAGGACGGCGCTGATCGTCGGGGCGGGGTTCATCGGGGTAGAGATCGCCATCCTGCTTTGCAAACTGGGCCTCTCGGTGACGATGCTGGTGCGCTCACGGGTCCTGCGCTCTATGTTGGACCCGGAAACGTCTGAACTGGTCCTGGGGAGATTGCAGGAGCAGGGGATAAACGTACGGATCGGTCCGGAATTTGACGCGGTCGCCTTCGTCGGAGATGGAAGAGCGCGCGGGGTACGGGTCCGGTCCGGCGAGGTCGTTGAAGCGGACCTTCTCATCGCAGCGACGGGGGTCAAGCCCAACGTGGAGTTCCTGGAGGGCTCCGGGGTCGCGGTCAGTTGGGGGGTTCTGGTAGACGAGTACCAGCGGACCAACGTTCCGGACGTCTTTGCCGCAGGGGACATCGCGGAGACGATAGATCGCCAGACCGGAGAACGGTACGTCCACGCCATTTTCCCCAACGCCGTGGCGCAAGGACAGGTGGTCGCCTACAATCTCCTGGGGTTCCCCACTGCCTATGAGGGGGCGGAGCGGATGAACAGCCTCGCCCATCTGGGTCTGCCGCTGATCGCGGTGGGAGAGATGGAGGGAGATGAGGAGATCCGGTGGAGGGCGGACCAGAGGCTGCGGAAAATCTTTCTGCGTAATGGGCAAATCGTGGGCTTCCGCCTCTTCAATGACCTCAGAGCGGCGGGGGTGTACCGTTCGCTGATGCTGAGCGGAAAAGACGTCCGCCCCTTCCGGGACCGCCTGACCACGACGGACCTGGGGATCGCCGATGTTGTCGTACCGGCCGTAGTTGGCGGATAAGGACGGCCGGCACCAGCCCGCGCCTGACTGAGCAAATCCATACCTGCTCAGGCGTTGAGCCGCAATAAAAACCGCGCCTGGAAGGCACCTCGTGCCCTTTCAGGCGCGGTTTCAATGGGTGGCGGTAGATTGCAGGGGGCGCCGACGCCCCCCATCGTTACCTCATAGAGACCTGCACCGGTCCCCTGACGTTGTCGTTCTCGTTCGTCTCCCCCACCGTCTCCGCCAGATCGTAGGGCCAACTATCCACCACAGCGTAGAGGATGTGCGGGTTCGGCGTGGCGGCGAAGTACCCGCGCCAGAAGGTGTACCTCGCTTCCCCCTGATCAGAGCGGAGAACGCGGGCCTCTCCCGGTGCCAGTCCCACTACCCGCCAGGCAACCCCCTCTGAACAGACGTCGTTCCAGGGGATGCCCGGCGCCGGAGGACGGCTGGGATCCAGGTAGAGGTCCACCCAGAACGTCCCCGCCGGGGCCGAACCGACGTTACGAACCGTCACGCTGACGATGACCGTCTCCCCGGGAGCGGGATTGGTCGGGCTCCAGGAGATGCTCTCCACCACCAGGTTCGGCCCGTGGTTGCGCATCACCAGCGGCAGGTAGACGTAATGCGTCGGGATGGGCACCAGCGTGATCGTCGCCGTGGCGGAGCGGCCGTCGGCCGTAGCGGTGATCGTCGCCGTCCCGGTCACCGTCCCCGCCGTGAAGGTTGCCAGGGCGACGCCGCCCGTGGTGGAGGCCGGGTTCGGCGCGATCGTCCCCAGCGCCGGAGCCAGTGTGAAGGTCACGGGAGTGCCATTCGCCACCGGGTTGCCCCACCGGTCGGTCACGGTGGCGGTGAGCGCGGCGGTGCTGGAGCCATCGGCGACCAGCGTGGTCGGGTGGACGGTCAGGGCGACGGTGTACGGCGCGCCGGGGATCAGCCGGACCGTCGCCGTGGCGGAGCGGCCGTCGGCTGTGGCGGTGATGACGGCGGTGCCGACCGTCGTCCCGGCGGTGAAGACCGCCGTGGCGATACCGCCCGTGGTGGCGGCCGGATCGGGGGCGATGGTGCCCAGCGCCGGAGCCAATGTGAAGTCCACCGGCGTCCCGTCCGCAACAGGATTGCTGGCGCAGTCCCGCACCGTGGCGGTGAGCAGGGCTGTCCCGCCCACTTCCAGCAGGGCCGGATTCACCGTCAGGCTGACGGCGTGCGGCAGGCCAGGCGTGATGATGGTCACCCACTTAATCCCCGAACCGGCGGTTCCGGCCTCGGCCAGCGTCCAGCCGTTGGGAGGACTGGCAGCAGTTCCAGCCACCAGTGTGGCGGTGACCACTCCGCCTTTCGTGGTCGGATAGTAGGCGTAGGAACCGCTTTCCGCGAACCACAACCGGACGCCGTCACTTGTTAAGGTGACCACCGTCCCGTCCCGCACCGGGTTGTTCCACTGGTCGGTGACGGTCGCCGTGACGGGCGCGCTCTCGCACACCCGCAGGCTGGACGGCACTACATAGGTCACCGTGTACGGGACGTTGGCGACGACGGTGAAGGGATTGCTGACGACCCAGATCGTCGGCGTGGCGGTGAGGGTGGCGGTGATCCGGTCGGCGACCCAGGCGCGGTAGACGGTCACCGACGGGGTGGCGACCCCACCGACCAGGTTCGCCGTCGTCGGAGCCAGCGTCCCGGTGGTGTCTGTGAGCGTCAGCGGGCCGTTGAAATTCGTCGCCCGGTTGCCGAACGCGTCGGTGGCGGTGATGGTCAGCCCGAAGGCCACTCCCGCCGTCTGCGGGTCACCGACGGGCGCCATCGCCAGCGCCGTCACCGGGCCGGGCTGGATGGTGATCGTGGTAACGTCCACCACGCTCCCCAGCGTGCCGGTCACAGGCCAGGTCCCGGCGACCGTCGCCGAGAGGACGTTGCCCGCAAAGACGTTCCCACCGCCCGCACTCCAGGCGACATCCGCCGTGGCGTTCCAACTGTTGCCGAAGGCGTCCGTCGCCACGGCGGTGTAGGTAACCAGGTCGCCCGCCGTCGCCGTGGCGCCCCGCGGCGAAATGGTCAGCGTCACCGCCGGCCCGTGGGTAACGGTGACCCCCGTCGTGACGACGACCCAGCCGGTCGCCCCCCAGATGGTGCCCGTGACCGGAAAGTTCACCCCCGCCACCGTCGCCGAGAAGACGTGGTTGCCCGGCGGCGTCCCCAGGAACGCGTTCCCCCCGGAGGTGGTGAAGGTCACCTCGGAGGTCGCCGTCCAGGGGTTGCCGTAGGCGTCGGTGGCGACGGCCGTGTAGGCCAGGGTGTTCCCGGCGACCACCGTCGCATTCTGTGGGGACAGCGCCAGTTCGGTCGCCAGGTTGTGGGTCACGGTGAAGGGGTTGCTGGCGCTCTGGATCGTGCCGGAGATGGCCCGGATGGGCTGGTTCGTCCGCGCCCGCGTGATGCTCACGACCTGGGAGGCCAGGACGCCGTTCACAAAGTTGCCACTGGTCGTCGGCTGGAGCGTCCCGGTGGTGTCGGAGAGGGTGACGGTGCCGTTAAAGTCCGCCGCGACGTTGTTGAAGGCATCGTACGCGGTGATAGTAATCGTGAAGTCCACTCCCGCTACCTGGTCGGCGATGGGGGCGAATTCAAAGCGGTAGACGCCTCCCGCGGTGAAGGTCACCAGCGCCGTCCCGTAGACCGTGCCCGCCGTCGCGGTGACCAGGGCGGTGCCCGCCACCGTGGAGGTAAGTTGCGCCGTAGCGGCGCCGTTCGCCGTGACCCGGTTGGGAGACGGGATCAACGTGCCCAGTGTGGTGGCGAAGTTCACCGCCGTCCCGTCCAGCACCGGGTTGCTCCAGGCGTCAGTGACGGTCGCCGTCAGGGTGGAGAGCGCCCCCACCGGCAGCGTGTCCGGCACAGCAGTCAACATGACCACGGACGGCGGCCCGGGGATCACCTGCACCGACGCGACCGCCTGGTTATTGCCTGTGTTGTACTCCGGCGCGGCGGTCGTCGCAGTGGCGGTGTTGAAGACGGTGCGCGTGATCGGGCCCCAGGATGTGGCGGGGGCCTGCGCGGCCAGCGTGATCGCCGCCCACGCGCCCGGCGCCAGGTTCGCCGTCCAGACCGTGCCGGAATCCCAGGTGGCGTTCACCGCGTCGGAGTAGACGGCGGTGAATCCGGCCGGGAGAGTATCGGTGATGCGGACACCTGCGGCCGTCAGCGAGCCGGTGTTGGTGACCCGCAGGCTGAAGGTGACCCGGTCGGTGGGGCCGATGACGGCGGCGCTGGCCCGCCATTTGCCCACGACCAGGTCGGCGGCCGAGACGGTGGTGGTCGCCACGGCGGTGACCGGTGGGGTCTGGTCGCTATCCAGCGCGGCCTGGTTGGTCAGGACCGTGCCGTCGGGCAGCAGGCCCACGGTGACGGTCAGCACCACCGTCCGCGGGCCGTCCAGCGGGGAGAGGGCGGGCCAGTACCAGCCGACGGCATTGCCGACCTGGGTGGTCGTCGGCGGATGGGCGGCGACCAGGGTGACGCCGGTCGGCAGCGTATCGGTCAGCCAGACGCCGGTGGCGACCTCATCGCCGGTGTTGGAGAAGACCAGGGTATAGACCAGCGTCCCCAGGGCCGGGACGGGATCGGGATCGTCCGATTTGGTCAGGTTCAGGACGGGGTTGCTCTGGACGGTGACGGCGGCCGAGGCGGTGCCCGTCACCCCCTGGGCGGAGGCGACGTAGGCGGTGTTGACCAGTTGCAGGCCGTTGGTGAGCGGGGTGTCCACCGTCACCGCCAGGGTGTAGACGGCGGTATTGTTCACTGCCAGCGTCCCCACCGTCCAGGTGAGCACTCCGTTCGCTGGCCCACTGTAGGGCGATGTGGCATCGGCAAAGGTTGTGTGAGCCGGGAGGACGTCAGTGATGATCACACCGGTGGCGTTCTCCGTCCCCACATTGGTAACGACGACTGTATAGGTCAAACGGTCGCCGGGACGGACGGGGTCGTGGGATGGCGTTTTGGTCACCAGGAAGGCGGGGGCGCTGCGGACGGTCGTGGTGACCGGCCCGGTGTGGGCAGAGACGCCCTCGTTGCAGAAGATGCCCGCGGTGTTCGTCAGAACCGTCCCGTCGGCAATGGGCACTGTTAGCGTGACGACCAGGTTGATCTGGCCGCTACCGTAACCGGCCAGCGCCCCAATCGTCCAGGTGACGGTCTGGCCCGGCCCGATGGTGCCTGCGGAGGGCGGCGGGCTGGCGTAGCCGCCGGTGATAAAACCGGGCAGGGTGTCGGTGACCACGACGCCCGTGGCGGGGACGACGCGGGCGTTGGAGTAGACAATCGTGTAGGTCAGCGGCCGGCCCGGCGTGGCAGGGTCGGGGAAGTCGGTCTTGGCGATGCGCAGGTCGGGCGCGCCGACGAAGACCGGAGCGGTGGGGCCGGTGGCAGCGCCGACCGCGCCCTGGGTGACGGTGACGTAGTTGGAGAATGTCCCGCTCCCGTGTGCGGTGGCGGTGAAGACCAGGGTCAGCGGGCCGGGCGGGGCGATCCATCCGGGAGGCCAGATCGCGCCTGTGATCACCTGATTGGTCCAGATGAGGTCACTCCCGCTGACGGTGGGCACAGTCCCCTGCACCATCCCGCCGAACTGAAAGCCCGACGGCAGGGTGTCGGTGATGGTGGCGCTCCCGGCCGTCTCGTTGCCCGTGTTGGTGACGATGATGGTGTAGGTGACAGTCGCCCCGGCGACCACCGCGCCGGGATAGACGCTCTTGGTGACGGTGAAGGCGGGGGCGGATTGGGCCGTCGTCGTCTCGGTGGTGTTGGCGGGGGCCAGCGCGTTGGCCGCGCTGACGGCGGCGGTGTTGGTGAGGGTCGTCCCGTTGGGCAGCGGGCTGTAGACCCGCCCGACGAGGGTCAGTTGGCGCGTCTGGCCCACGCCCAGCGTCCCCAGCGTCCAGGTGATGTTCTGGCCGACGCGCGTGCATCCGTCGCTGCAACTGACGAACTGCACGTAGGTCGGCAGGGTGTCGGTGACGAACGCGCCCAGAGCCGGGCCGATGGCGCTGGCTTCGTTGGCGACGGTGAGGGTATAGGTGACCAGCGCCCCGGCCTGGACGGGGTCGGTATCGGCCTTGGAGATGGAGAGGGCGGGCCAACTGCGCACCGTCGTCTGGACGGCGGGGCCGTAGGCAGTGGGGGTGACCTCCGGGGAGAAGGCCAGGTAGTTGCTGTTGGTCAGGACCAGGCCGTCGGTGAGGGGCGCGGTCACCGTCACGGCGAAGGAGACCTGGACGGATTGGCCGACCCCCAGCGGGGCGGTCAGGGTCCAGGTGAGGGTGTCCCCGTCCACCTGCGCCGGGGGCGACGAATCGGCGTAGACGGTGTGGGCCGGGAGGGTCTCCACGATGGTGTAGGGCCGGGTGGTCGTCAGGTGGCCGGTGTTGGTCAGGGTGATGGTGTAGGTCAGCCGCGCTCCGGCGGTGATGGGGTCGCTGGATTCCACTTTGCCCAGGGCGAAGCGGGGGGCGCTGACGGTGGTGGTGACGTCGGCCCCGGCGACCAGGGGGGCGTTGGCCGCGCTGGCGCGGTAGTTGTCGTTGTGGAGCACCGACTCGTCCTCTTTGGGCACCGTCGGGCGGACGGTGAACTGGAGGATGGCGCTGGCTCCGGGCGGGAGTCCCCCACCGATGCCCAGGCGGTCGCCGGTGAACCAGAAGTAGGGGCCCGTCTGGCCCGGAGAGAGGCCGCCGTGGAACCAGATCGGCCCGCCGCCCTGCAGGACGTTAGCGGCGACGAAGACGGTCCCGGCCGGGGTGGTGTCGGTGACGATGACCTGGCTGGCGGTGACCGTGCCGGTGTTGGTCACGACGATGGTGTAGACCAGTTCCGCGCCCTGGGCTACCGGGTCGGGGGTATCGGATTTGGCGATGGCGAGGGCGGTGCTGCCGTTGGAGAGGGGGCCGATGTTGCCCCCGGCGGGTTCGGGGTTGCCCGCGCCGGCTGGGGCGAAGAGGGTCTCCTTCTCCCCGGCGGGGCGGACGAAGAGAGCCAGGACGGCGGTGCGGCCGGGGGACAGTCCCGGCCCCAGTCCGACCCGGTCGCCGGTGACCCAGAGGGCGGTGCCGGCCTGTCCGGGGGAAAGGCCCCCGACGAACCAGGCCGCCCCGCCGCTATCTACCACCGCAGCCCGTTCCAGGACGGTGCCGGGCGGGGTGGATTGGGTCACTTCCACCGGCCCGCCGGTCGGGTTGGTGACGGTGATGCAGACGGCGGACGGGGGACAGGGCGGGAGTTGGGGCAGGGCGGCGGTGTACCAGGCGGGGAGGAGGTCGGAGAAGGGAGCCGGGTGGACGGGCCCGGGGGCCGCCACAGCGGGGAAGACGGCCTGCAGGATCAGCGTAAGCGCGGTCCAGAATCCCAGCCAGCGGTGTGTTTTCATATTCCACCTCCTGTGTTGCGGCTATTGGGGGCCCCCGCCTGCCCCGCGAGATTGCGGATTGCAGATTGCAAATTGCAGATTGCAGATTGCAGATTGCAAATTGCAGATTGCAGATTGCAGATTGCAGATTGCAGATTGCAAATTGCAGATTGCAGATTGCAAATTGCAGATTGCAGATTGCAGATTGCAAATTCTATGGTTGTAGTTGTGCCCAGATGGTGGCGTCGCCGCCCAGGGGGAGGAGTTCCCGGAGGGCGGTGCGCAGGAAGCCGGGCTGGGCGGCGAGTCTCTGCAGTTCGTCCAAGGTGTACGGGAAAGGTTCTACCGGCAGGGCAGTGCCGGCAAAGGCATCGGCATACTCTGGGATGCGGTCAAACCAGCGCGGCAGGGGATGGCTTTCCAGGGCCAGCAGGATGTCGGCATCGCTGCTGGGGAGGGCATCGCCCCGGGCCAGGGAGCCGAAAAGGCCCACCGCCCGCACGCGCGGGTCGCGGGCCATCAACTCGCGCGCCCGCTCCGCCAGTTCGCGGATCGCCGCGTCCCTATCCAGCCATATGACCTGTACAGAACCGCAGGATTTTCTCTGCACAGGCGATGGCCTGCTGGCTGTCGGCGGCGGTGTAGTAGTCGGCAGGCTTGCCATAATCAAATCCGTTCGGGTACCGGGTCGGGATGTAGAAACGGTCCAGAATCCGCGCACAATCTACCAGGTCCGGTTCAACAACTACGCGAGAGGAGAGTTCTTCCAGCAAGCGCTTGATGGAATGCCCGCGGGCCTCTCCGCCCAGATGTTGATAGAGGGCCTTCAGGCCTTTTTCGGCAGCCTGTTGCGCGCTGAAACACGCCCACTCGTGGAAACCGTCGTCCATATCCCGGCGGGCATGCTCCAGGTCTCGCCAGGCCTGGTCCAGCCAATCTTGCGCCCGGTTCACCATTTTCTTCTCACTAACGTGGACACCCGATCCGTGCCTTCAGGTCCTCTCCCTGCTCCGCCCACTCGGGCGGCGGGGAGAGGTTCAGGAAGCGGTCCAGGGCGTCGCAGGCCTCCGGGACCTGGTTCAGGGTCGCGTGGGTTTGCGCCAGGGCGAACCAGGCCTCCACGGAATCGGGGACCCACTCCACGGCCTGCTGGAGATACTCCAGGGCCTTCTGGGCGTCGCCCTGAACCAGGTAGAGATTGCCCATTCCGATAAGCGCCTCCGGCATGCCGGGGCAGGCTTTGAGTGCGGCCTCAAACTCGGCGCGGGATTTGTCCAGCAAACCGGTATCGGGCAGTCCAAGGGGAGTGGAGGGGAGAGAGCGGGCCAGGTAGACCGCACCCAACTGGTAATGGGAGGACGCGTCATCCGGTTCCCGCTTCAGCGCCGCCTGGAAGTCGGCGGTGGCTCCCTCCAGGTCTCCCAGGCGGTAGGCCGCCACACCGCGGTTGTGGTAGGCGGCAGCGTTATCGGGGTTTTCCTTCAGGGCTGCGTCAAACGCCGCCCGGGCCTCCTCCCATCGTTCCTGTCCGGCGTAGACCTGCCCGATCCAGAAGTGGGCGGGAGCGTGCCGGGGGTTAAGGGAGACGGTTTTCTGGAAGAACGAGAGCGCCTCCTCGGCGCGGCCCAGTTCCATATACGCCCGGCCCAGCCAGAACTGGGCGTCAGCATTGGAGGGGAGGGAGCGGGCGGTGGATTCCAGGACGCCCAGCGTGCGATCCACGGCGGCAGTGTCGCCTTTGCGACGGTACGTCTGGAAGAGCCAGAAGAGGCCCTCGGAGCCTCCTTTGCCCGCGGCGACGGCTGTCTCCAAGTCGGTCAGCGCCTGTTCGGCCTCAGTGGTGTTACCCTGGGCGCTGTAGGCGACGTAGAGCCAGTAGTGGGCTTCCAGCCTGTCCGGTTCGGCCTGGAGGACGGCCTGCAAATCGGCGATGGCCTGGGCGTAGCGGTCTACCCCGGCGCACTTGCTGGCCTCTATATGCTGCCGGGCGCTCCGCAGAGGGTCAGCGGCACCGCGCGGGGCGCTGCAGGCGGCGAGGAGAAGCGCTATCAGAATCACGGCAAGACGGCGGAGCATCGGTTCCCCCGGGATGTGAGGTTATTTAAAAGTATACTCATTTCTCTCCAATTGTCCAGCGCGAGGGGCAGCCCATTCGGAAAGAAACGCCCGATTGCCTCTTCTCCTTTTTGTGCTATAATTTCCCCCCGATGGAGGAACGGCTTCAGAAAATCCTGGCCCGCGCCGGTTTCGGTGCCCGACGGACCTGTGAGGAACTGATCCGCCAGGGGCGGGTCACCGTCAACGGAGAAGTCGCCCGTCTGGGGCAGAAGGCCGACCCCCAGCGGGACCGGATCGCGGTGGACGGCCGGGCCATCCGGTTGCCGCGCGAGCACACCTATATCGCCCTGCACAAGCCCCCCGGCGTTCTCTCCGATGAGGGGGATGGCTCCGGCCGTCGCCCCACCGTACTGGACCTGGTGCCCCACAAGGGACATCTTTTTCCGGTGGGACGGCTGGACCTGCGCAGCGAGGGGCTGGTGCTGCTGACGGACGACGGCGAACTGGCGCTGCGCTTCACTCATCCCCGGTTCGGGCACGAGAAGGAGTACCGCGTCCTGGTGGAGGGTGTCCCGACCGAAGAGACGCTGGAGCAGTGGCGACGGGGCGTGCTGCTGGATGGCGAACTCACCGTCCCGGCTGAGGTCTCCGTTCTGGGGCATGAGGAAGTACCGGGAGCCAAAAAGCCCACGGTGCGGACCTGGCTCCGGGTGGTGTTGCGGGAGGGGCGGAAGCGGCAGATCCGGCGCGTGGCGGCGCTTCTGGGGCATCCGGTGGTGCGCCTGATCCGGGTGCGCATCGGCCCCATTCACCTGGGTGACCTGCAGCCCGGCCGGTGGCGTTATCTGACGGCGGCGGAGGTGCAGGGGAGCGGGGGAGCGGAGGAGCGGGGGAGCAGGGGAGCGGAGGAGCGGAGGAGCGGGGGAGCAGGGGAGCGGAGGAGCGGAGGAGCGGGGGAGCGGGGGAGCGGAGGAGCAGGGGAGCGGAGGAGCGGAGGAGCGGAGGAGCGGGGGAGCGGAGGAGCAGGGGAGCGGAGGAGCGGAGGAGCGGAGGAGCGGGGGAGCAGGGGAGCGGGGGAGCGGAGGAGCGGGAGAGCGGGGGAGCGGGAGAGCGGGGGAGCGGAGGAGCGGAGGAGCAGGGAAGTGAGAGATGGATGATCCGGAGGGCCTGACCCGAAGATATCTGGACGCGGCGGC
>Ga0209721_1000467_pt1 | contig 36608 bp, 31 predicted proteins | sample TshhotsprinmetaG_FD_184139 | JGI IMG/M metagenome (GOLD analysis project Ga0209721, IMG submission 184139) | Hot spring microbial communities from South Africa to study Microbial Dark Matter (Phase II) - Tshipise hot spring metaG (SPAdes)... | ecosystem: Environmental > Aquatic > Thermal springs...
AGGATGCCTGTTATAGGCTACTGGCTTTCATTGCATTAAAAATGGAATTAAGCTGGAGAACTACTATGGTAGGAAAGGTAAGGCCTAATTTGCCTTTTTATCAAATTTACACAAAATAGTTGACTGTAACGGAATATACTTGCAATAACAATAAGATATGAGATAGATGATATAGAGAGATTTCCGACAGCAGGCAAGCTATGTTCATATGCTTGGTTAGTGCCTTCTACATACTCAAGCGGAAACAAGAGATATCAGGGCAAGATAACAAAACAAGGCAACAAATGGCTGAGGTGGGCGATAGTAGAAGCAGCCCAGAGAGGATTTAGGGGGGATGAATATTTGAGAGATTTTTATGAGAAGATAAACAAAAAGAAAGGAAGTAAGATAGCCAGAGTAGCAGTAGCAAGGAGTCTTCTTGAGATAATATATTGGATATGGATAGAGAAGAGACCATATTACAAGAAGCCAATAACGGTCGCCCTGTAACACGTCTAGCCATAAAGGGCTCTTGCAATGATTAGGGGACCGTTACCGAATGATAAAGTGCGCATAGTGGCGCGGATAGATGAATGGTAAGAGAACCAAACAATTACTGCTAACTGTGGACTGAATATTTTAAGGGAGTTATTTTGCCTTGCAGAAGCTCCGAGAGAGAAGTAGGGTCTCACCGCTTCCACAAGGCAAAATTAGGGGAAAACAAAGGAGAGTGTATTTTTTACTTGTAATATCTTTTTCATAGATGTCGATTATAAAAATTCTGGAGCAGCTCTTTCTATCTCTTTTTTGATTCGTCCTGTATAAAGCTATGTAATTCTCGGAATCTACCTTTAGGATTTTTGTTAACACTTCGTAAACCCGCACGAATAGCACTTGGCACAGCCTTCCTCGTGCTGAATAGCGCTGCCGCACTCGGGGCATGCGCCTAAAAGCAGCATATCATTAAAATGGGGCACATTGTTGTGGTTATTGTTAATGCTTTTAGATGAGACTTGTTGATATCTAACAAGTGCCTTTGCTATGGCATCTGAGCAAGACAGTATTCTGCCGCCTTCGTCATGCCATGATGGCTGGTGGCAGGATATGCCCATAAGCTGTTTTACCACCTCTTCGGGTTCAACATTAGACCTCAGTGAGAGAGATATCAGTCTCCCAATTGCCTCTGCCTGAGAAGAGGCACAACCTCCTGCCTTTCCAATATTAGTAAAAACCTCAAAGGGCTTACCATCTCCGTCTTCGTTAATTGTCACATAAAGGTTTCCGCAACCTGTTTTCATGAGCCTTGTTGTTCCCTTCATAAGGGAAGGGCGTTTTTTGGGGATGACCTTCGGTGTGGAATCCTTTGGCACCAGCTGTTCTTCTTTTTTCACGCTCGAGAGCACCTGTTCTTCTCTGGAGCCGTTACGATAGACTGTAACCCCCTTGCAGTTTAACTTATATGCAAGCATATATACATCCTCCACGTCCTTGGGGGTAGCAGAGTTGGGTAAATTGACTGTTTTTGATACCGCATTGTCTGTATATTTCTGGAAAGCCGCCTGCATCTTGATATGATCAACAGGGGTTATATCATGGGCGGTTACAAAGATATCCTTCATTTGCTGCGGAAATTCTTTAAAGTGGCTTATAGATCCTTTTTCGGCTACCTTTTCCATTAGCTCTCTGCTCCATAGTCCCATATCCTTTATTTCCTTTTCAAAATATGGGTTGACCTCGAGTAATTTCGTGCCTTCCATCACATTCCTGACAAAAGAAAGGGCGAATAACGGCTCTATTCCAGAAGAGCATCCCGCAATTATTGATAGGGTTCCGGTAGGTGCAATGGTGGTTAGTGTGGCGTTTCTGAGAGGAATTGTACCGTTGTAAATGCTGTTTGGATAATTGGGGAAAACTCCCCGTGTTTCAGCAAGGGATTGAGAGCGGTTTCTTGCCTCCTGCTGAATGAATTTCATTACATCTTCTGCCAGATTCAAAGCCTTTTGAGAATTATATGGTATCCTCAACTGTATAAGCATATCTGCCCATCCCATAATCCCAAGCCCTATTTTCCTGTTTGCCTTTGTCATATCATCTATCATCTTTAATGGATATTTGTTTGCATCAATCACATTATCAAGAAAATGCACAGCTTTGTGGACGGTATCTTTAAGCATCTCCCAATCAACATCAGGAGTTTGTCCATCAATATATCTAATCATCTTTGCGAGGTTTATCGAACCGAGGTTGCAGGACTCAAAGGCTAACAGGGGCTGTTCACCGCAAGGATTGGTTGACTCTATGTCGCCGAGTGCAGGTGTAGGGTTTGAGGCATTAATCCTATCGAGAAAAACTATACCTGGTTCACCATTCTTCCATGCCTGGTTTATTATAAGATCAAAAACTTCCTTTGCCTTCAGAGAGCGACTTACATTTTTTGTTCTGGGGTTTATCAGGTCATACTCCCTGTCGTCTTCTACAGCCTTCATAAATTCTTCAGTAATTGCTACAGAGATATTGAAATTATTGAGTTTTGTGTTTTTTGTTTTGCAGGTTATAAATTCAAGGATGTCGGGGTGGTCAACCCTTAAAATCCCCATATTGGCCCCCCTTCTTGTGCCTCCCTGCTTTACCGCCTCGGTAGCTGCGTCGAAGACTGTCATGAATGAGACAGGTCCTGATGACACGCCTTTTGTAGAGCCTACCACATCACCCTTGGGTCTAAGCCTCGAGAAGCTGAAACCCGTTCCGCCTCCTGATTTATGTATAATGGCAGCGTATTTGACAGCGTCAAAGATGGACTCCATTGAATCCTCAACAGGAAGAACAAAACATGCAGAAAGCTGTCCTAACCTCCTGCCTGCATTCATCAATGTGGGGCTGTTTGGCAAGAATCTCAGAGAGGCGATTAATTCGTAAAAGTCTTTTTCTACCTGCATGACCTCAAGATTATCCTTGCCATAAAGCCTTTCTATGGCAGCTATGGAAACAGCAACCCTTCTGAAAAGGTCTTCAGGGGTTTCCATTATTCTGCCCTCTTCATTTTTCTTAAGATATCTTTTTTCTAAAACCTTAATGGCGTTTGTCGTTAAATTAAGCCCCGCAAATGATTTCATCGTTCCTCCTGCTTAAAATATAGATTATTCTGTGTCTGTTAGATTTGACTTTTCGCCGCCCTGAGCTTGTCGAAGGGCGGTTAAATAGAATGATTGTTTTTGTGTGATGATTACAACAGACTGTCTTCAGCAATTATGTTATCCTTACAACAAGCTCAAGATATCACGATATGCTGATGAACTCACCATGGCAATTAAGAGCTTTAAAATAAGCTTTATTTAGTATCATTAAAAATCTATACCACAATATATTGTATAGTCAAGTATTTTTTTGAGAATTGATTTTAAAGAGATTTTTTATCGTTCCTGTTTGCCTGCAGAACTGAGGTTCATAAAAAAGCTGCGCAAAACGGCTGTTGAAGCCATTTTAGAACTTTCTGCCCTAAAATAAAGATTTGGAAGGGCTGTTTCGGAATTTTTATAATCGACAAATTTTATCTTAGATTTTGCTTTATCTGTATTAATACAAAGACTTTTGCCTAAATTCCATAAAGCTTTCTTTATAAGGTGCCGTATAAAAATCCCTCTCCAACCCATCCAATCAATCTTGACGATTTTAAAACTTTTTTGATTTTATTGCCGAATTTAGATTTCAAACATACAAGTTAATTTTAGATTTACAAAGTTGCTATAATGTGTTAATACGATAAAATATGGAATTTATCATTAAAAATAACGACGGACAAGCTCGCAAAGGCTTGATAACTCTGAAACGAGGGCAGATTTATACGCCTGCGTTCATGCCAGTAGGCACTCTTGGGACGGTTAAGGCTTTATCATCTGATGAACTTTCCGGTATGGGAGCGGAGATTATCCTCTGTAACACCTATCATCTATACCTCAGACCAGGGTATGAGACTATCGGCAGACTTGGAGGCATCCATTCCTTTATTAACTGGAGAGCACCTATACTCACAGACAGCGGGGGTTTTCAGGTGTTCAGCCTCTCAAGCTTAAGGAAGATAACTGACCAAGGCGTAGAGTTTCGCTCACATCTTGATGGCTCTCTTCATTTTATCAGCCCTGAGAAGGCAGTGGAGATCCAATTGATTTTGGGCTCGGATATTGCTATGGCTTTTGATGAATGCACACCTTATCCAGCAGATTATGAATATGCTTTGAAATCCCTTAATCTAACAACTCAATGGGCAAAAAGATGCAAGGATTTTCATAGCTTGAACAGGCGGCAGGGGCAATCCCTGTTTGGCATAATCCAAGGTGGAATGTATAAGGAACTCAGAATTAGAAGCCTCGAGGAAATCTTGGCAATAGGGTTTGACGGTTATGCGGTAGGAGGACTCAGTGTTGGAGAGCCTAAAGAAGACATGTATGAGATAATTGAACATCTTGGAGTGCACATGCCGGTTGGATACCCAAGATATCTTATGGGCGTGGGTGATTTAAGAGATGTTCTTGTAGCCGTTGAGAATGGATTTGATATGTTTGACTGTGTTATGCCAACTCGAAATGCGAGAAACGGCACCCTTTTTACGAGCATCGGCAAAATAAGCATTAAGCGTAGTGAATATAAGGATGACCCGCGCCCTATCGATGAGGTTTGTGGTTGCTATACCTGCCGAAACTATTCAAGGGCGTATCTTAGGCATCTTTTTTTGTCCAGGGAAATTCTTTCTATGAGATTAAATACAGTTCATAATTTATTCTTTTACCTTAATTTTTTCAGATTGATGAGAGATGCTATTGCATCGGGCAGCTTCAAAAGCTTCAAAAACCACTGGGAAGGCGTATTTGAACAGGATAGCTGAGATTAAAAAGGTTTTGATAATAACGATGCTTCTGAATTTTTTCGTTTCAGGGGCGAAGATATTTTATGGTTATTATACCAACTCCCTTGCTATATTATCTGACGGTTTCCACTCCCTTTTTGACGGTGTTTCAAACATAGTCGGCTTGCTCGGTGTATATCTTTCATCCCAACCTCCTGACGAAAAGCACCCTTACGGACACAGGAAATATGAAACCTTTTTTACGATTTTTGTCGGCTTGTTGATGTTTGTTACATGTATTGAGATATTTAAAAAAATCTACGATTCCATCACAGGCGTTCATACTGTAGATATCACAAATGCAAGTTTTGTGATAATGGGTTCAACTATGATTATCAACACGCTCGTCGCAAGATATGAAATTAAAAAGGGCAGGGAGTTGGGTAGTGAATACCTGCTTGCAGATTCAGCTCATACAAGGAGTGATATTTATATATCAGCAGGCGTTATAGCAAGTCTTGTGTTGATGAAATTAGGCTTCATTTTTGCTGATGTAATAACCGGTGCAGTAGTCGGCATTTTTGTAGCCAAGGCAGGGATACACATAATCAAAGATGCCGCAGACAGTCTCCTTGACAGGACAAAGATAGACAAGGCAGGCATAAAAGAGATAGTCAGCCATGTAAAAGGCGTCAAAGGATGTCACGGGGTAAGAACAAGGGGGACTATTAATCATGTCTATCTCGACCTCCATCTGGTTGTAGAGCCTTCTTTAACAGTCCAGGATGCACATGAAATCGCACACATAGTTGAGAAAGAAATTAAAAAAAGATTTCCGGAGGTTATAGATGTTGTAGTTCATATTGAGCCGCTGTGATAAGTAGAATGAAGCGGTATAGAGTTGCTAAAGCATTCTCTGAAATTATGATAGTATTTAAGTAGGGAAATGTATAAGAGAATTCTTTGCAATGTAAATGAAGGTCTGGCGTCTGAGGTGTAGGGCCGCTATGCATTGAACCTCGCAAATGTCTGTAATGCCAGTCTCTATATCTGTTTTAATGCCGAAAAAGGCATACCCAGGAAAAACATCCTCAGGGCTGAAGACGCAGTCAAAAGGCTTTTTCTCACAGCCATAGATTATGGCATTAAAGTTGAAAGTATATCTGAAACAGGAGATTCTTTTGAGAAAATCCGGAAGATTGTAAAACGGGAGCAAATAAATCTCGTTTTTACAGCGGCAAAGATGGGAGATGTAAAGACAAAGCCCCCTGCCGGTGTAATCGCCCGGAACTTAATGTTCAAACTCCCCGCCTCCGTAGCTCTTGTCAGAGTTGTTCATATAGAAAGGGGGCATCCCAAAAATATCCTTGTACCTCTTAAGGAGAAAATAGACCATCTCGGCGAAAGGGCTTATTTTTGTGCAAAGATGGCGGAAGTATTTAATTCAAAGCTTTTTTTACTTCATTTTGCAAAACCTGCAAGTAGATTTTTTGACGGACAGGCTAATCTCACCCTTGTACAAAAGGAAAAGATACTCTCAGGCGATATATCTAATTTCATTGAACATATAAAGAGATACGGGATCGAGTATGAAAGCGCCGTTTCGGAGATCCCTGCAGGACCAGGCATAAATATAGAGGCCGCATTAAAGAAGCATGACCTTATCATAATGGGGGCAACCGGGCGCGGGACGATCTCGTCCCTTCTGAAAGGCAACCCGGTCGAGAATGTCCTGTGGATGACCCCCTGTGATCTGATTATACTGAAGTCATGGCTATAGAATGAAGATAAACAGCCTTAAAAAAGAGGATGTTTTCAAAATCCTTGTCACGACAGAAAATGGTCTTACCTCAGAGGAGGCCGAGAGACGTCTCCTTGAGTTCGGCCCCAACGAGATCCGGGAAGCCCCAAAAACCTCCCTTATAACAAAATTTCTCCGGCAGTTTACACATTTCCTCGCAATATTGCTCTGAGTTGGGGCTGCTCTTGCATTTACATCGGAGCTGCTCCATCCCGGCGAAGGAATGATGACCCTCGGGCTGGCTATTGTAGGGATAATATGCATAAATGCCGTCTTTACATTTATTCAGGAATATAAGGCCGAAAGGTCGATAGAAAAACTAAGGCTTCTTCTGCCTTTTAATGTAAATGTAATAAGGGGAGGGGTGGAAATACAGGTTGAGGCAAGTGAAATTGTGCCCGGAGATGTTATATTGCTCTCGGAAGGCAATAAGGTCCCGGCAGACGCGAGGCTTTTTGAGACAGCAGGTTTAATGGTTAATAACGCCTCCGTCACCGGGGAGTCGGAATCCGTGTCTTTGCAACAGGAACCCTTTGCCTGCGAATTGCTCGAAAGCAAAAATATAGTCTTTGCCGGAGCCACCGTTGTCAACGGTTCGGGAAAGGCTGTCGTCTTTTCCACCGGAATGCGGACAGAGTTCGGACGGATTGCCCACCTTACAAGTTCGGTTGAGGCAGGTATAAGCCCCCTCCAAAAGGAGATTATAAAGGTCAGCAGGATTATAGCGATCTTGGCGGCTTTGACAGGCATTGTATTTTTTCTTATTGGGCATTTTATAGGAAGATCTTTCTGGGAAAACTTTATATTCACCATAGGAGTGATAATAGCCCTTGTTCCGGAGGGGCTGCTTCCCCTGGTTACAATGTCTTTATCGATGGGAAGCGAGAGAATGGCACGTAAAAAGGCCTTGGTTAAAAAACTTGCTTCTGTGGAGGCGCTCGGTTCGGTAACCGTGATATGTACCGACAAGACCGGGACCCTCACCCGGAACAAGATGGAGGCAAAGGAGTTCTGGACAATGGATGACTCTCCGCCCTCGACTGAAATCCTCCTGAAAACAGCCCTTTTCTGCAACAATGCGCGTTTTATTGAAGGAAGATATAGCGGCGATCCTACCGAAATAGCAATATACAGCTACGCCCGGCGGCGTCTCGGGGATATCAAGGCCGAGCGCATTCTTGAGATTCCTTTTGATTCGGATAGAAAGATGATGACCACAGTCAATAAATTAGATGAAAAGACCTTTGTCTTCTCAAAGGGGGCGATGGAAAGCATCTTTCCTTTATGCAGCAGCGTCTTTGCCGGCGGGAAGGCAGTCCCTATGAATGAAGAACATAAAGGAATCGCCATGGATAACTACAACTTAATGATGGATAAGGGACAGCGTGTTTTGGCTTTCGCATACAGAGAGGGTGGAAATATTATTGATGCGGTTGAGAAGGAAATGGTTTTTGTGGGGTTGATCGGGATAGAGGACTCGCTTAGGCCCGAGGTTCCGGATGCCGTGAGAAAATGCCGCGAGGCGGGTATAAAAATTATCATGATAACGGGCGACAGCGCCAGAACTGCCCTGGCTGTTGGAAGAGAAGCCGGCATTGTCAAGAACGATCCAGTCGTTATCGAAGGGCATGAGTTTCTTAGGATGAGCGATAACGAACTCATAGAAAGATTGTCGGCAAAGGAAATAATATTTGCCAGGATGTCCCCGAAGCACAAGATAAGGGTAGTTTCTGTCTTGAAGGAAAGGGGAGAGAGGGTAGCAGTAACTAGGGATGGGGTAAACGACGCCCCATCGCTCAAAAAGGCGGATGTCGGCGTTGCCATGGGGATTGCAGGCACAGACGTCGCAAAAGAGGCTGCCGATATTATCCTTCTAGACGATAATTTCGCCTCTATAGTGAATGCAATAGAGGAGGGGAGGGCTGTATATGAAAATATCCGTAAATTCATCGTATATATCTTTGCTTCCAACATAGCTGAACTCGTGCCTTTTCTTGCCTATGTGCTGCTGCATATCCCCCTTCCTCTTACAATAATACAGATACTCGCCGTTGATCTTGGAACGGATATGCTGCCTGCCCTCGCTCTTGGAGCGGAACGGCCTGCGAAAGGGATTATGAAACAGCCTCCGAGAGACCCAAATGAGAGGCTTTTAAATTTAAGGCGTCTGAGCCTTGCCTTTTTGTTTCTGGGCCCTATTGAAGCCGCTGCGGGACTTTTCGGTTACTTTTATGTTCTTGATGCCGGCGGCTGGAGATGGGGTGAGGCGCTTCCGTCAGACAGTGTGCTTTATATGCAGGCGACAACTGCGTGCCTGACCGGCATAGTGGTTGCGCAAATCGGCAATGTATTTGCATGTCGTTCCTTCAGAGAATCCGTATTCAGTCTTGGGTTTTTCTCAAACAAATTTATCTTTGGAGCAATAGCCATTACGGTTATGATGCAGTTGTTTATTGTTTATCATCCATGGGGGAATGCAGTTTTTTCTACATTTCCGCTTTCTGTGAGTGCGTGGCTGACGGTTGTTCCTTTTGCGTGCGGCCTTTTAGTGGCGGAGGAGTTGAGGAAATTTATAATGCGCAAGTGGAGGTAGGCAATATACTGTTTCTACTTTTTTTTGGCATCTAACCCTAAAATAGCGATAGGATCACAAATTAATTTATAGGTCATTGTGAGAACCCATAGGGTTCGTGGCAATCTCTCAGAAAAGGAGATTGCTTAGCTCCGCTCGCAATCACAGTTTTCTGTCTCTATTTTTCGGGGTTTAAGTATTGCTTGACTTATTAATAACTATTGGTATAAATTACTTTATTTTTTAAAAACATGGATTTTCTGTTTAAAATCTGTGAGCAGGGTTATGTTTAAGAAACTAAAAAGATGCTGAAAATATTATTAATATCAGCATTATAGAACAAAACACCTGACATGTCTCTCTCTTTTGCGGCATTAAATTTTTTGTTTATGTGGATAGATTGAAGCTTGGCTCGTAAATAAATACTATAAAGTTAATTGGCTTTAGAGAAATTGTTGATAATAAAGCTTTTAAAGCCAATTGCTCTTTTTGGTTCGAGCCATTTTATTGTGATTTTGATGTGCTGTACATGATGTGGCAAACAGATTTTTTCTCAGATTTAAGGTGTTTTTATAATTAAAATACCAATAATCTGTTTTTAATCTGCTGATTAAAAAATAGTCATGTAGCGCATTAAAATTGAGCATTTCGGAGACATGCAGGTCTGTAGATGAATTGCATTATCTATCCTTTTATTAATGAAATTTTTGTAATCAACCCTTATGATTATAAGGGTATTAAACTGCCTGTCAGCTTTTCACCGCCTTTAATTAAGATATTCAAACAACTTTTTCTCCTGCGCTGTTATTTGCAAATCAACAAACTAAGGCTTATCAATTTTATTTCATATATTTATTGGGTCGCCCTATATATTCATTTATGTTTTTTGGGATAAAAGTCAGGATTTTGATTGCATGAAATCGGGGATTATTTTTAAGGAGTTCGATCAGGTTATTTTGAAATTTGGCGGTATGTAAACAAAAATAAGGGCGCTGATGCAATGGCGTGAAATACCTGTTTTAATTTTATGCTTTCAGTCGGCTACACCCGGCTACCAGCCCTTGCTTAATAAGAGCTGAACTGTGAGGGAGATAAAGTAATGAATTTTATCTTTTATTATCCTAAATAGCAGGAAACTGCTATTTGTTGGTAACATATCCAGAATAATTATTATAAAGAAGGGAGTTTTAGCGATATTATGAAAATACACGAATATCAGGCAAAAGAAATCTTAAGGCAGTACGGCATACCAATACCCAGCGGCGAGGTTGCTGGAACACCGAATAGGGCTAAGGAGATAGCATCCTCACTTAAGGGAAGAGTCGTTGTCAAGGCACAGATTCACGCAGGCGGCAGAGGCAAGGGAGGGGGAGTTCGTGTTGTTGCTTCTCCTGATGAGGCGTATGAGGCAGCAAAAGCTATCCTCGGTATGACCCTAATCACGCACCAGACAGGTCCAGAAGGAAGAATTGTGCGCAATGTTCTGGTTGAAGAGGCATTAGAAATAAAACAGGAGCTTTATTTAAGCCTTGTGATGGACCGTTCCAGAACGAAAGAGTGTCTGGTTTATATGGCTTCTGAGGCAGGGGGAATGGATATTGAGGAGGTTGCAAGCAAGTCCCCAGAAAAAATTATAAAGGCTGCCGTCCATCCCACAACAGGATTCAGCCCTTTTCATGCAAGAAAGCTTTTCTTTGGTTTGGGACTCGATAAATCTCTAAGCAGCCAGTTTACAAATATAGTGAAGGGGCTTTATCAGGCATTTATTGAAAAGGATGCCTCTTTGATAGAGATTAACCCACTTGTTATTACACAAGGGGGAGAACTTCTTGCTCTCGATGCAAAGATAAACTTTGATGATGACGGGCTTTACAGACATCCAGAACTAAAGGCTTTGAGAGATATAAATGAGGAAGATCCTTTAGAAGTTGAAGCGATCAATACAGGGGTTAATTACATAAAGCTCGACGGCAATATCGGGTGTATGGTTAATGGGGCTGGGCTTGCAATGACAACTATGGACTTGATTAAACTGGCAGGGGGGGAACCGGCTAATTTTCTCGATATCGGAGGTGGTGCTACAGCTGAAAGGGTTGAAAAGGCGTTCCGCATCCTCACATCCGACCCGAAGGTGAAGGTTATCCTTGTTAATATTTTCGGCGGCATACTCAGATGCGACCGTGTTGCCACAGGCATTATAGAGGCAGCCTCAAAGATAGAGAAGAAGCTCCCCATGGTCGTAAGGCTTCAGGGGACTAATGTGGATGAAGGGCGGAGGCTCTTGAGGGAATCGAGCGTCACATTTGAGGTTGCTGAAGAACTCTATGAGGCGGCAAGCAAGGCAGTTGCGTTAAGCAAGTAAATAACATAAGATAAAAAGAGGGTTTCCAGATATGGCAATATTGTTTGATGAAAATACACTCGTCGTTACACAAGGGATTACCGGCAATGAGGGGAGCTTCCATACCCGTGAGGCGGTGATGTTCGGGACAAAGGTAGTTGCCGGAGTTACTCCCGGCAAGGGCGGTATGGATGTGGATGGCATCCCTGTCTATAACAGAGTCTTTGACGCTGTCCAAAATAAAGGCGCTAATGCGTCGGGCATATATGTCCCTGCCTCCTTCGCACCAGATGCAATGATAGAAGCAATTGAAGCAGGTATTAAATTAGTAGTGTGCATGACTGAAGGGATACCTGTGCTCGATATGGTCAAGGTAAAACAGGCACTCAAAGGCTCAGGCTCGTGGCTTATAGGTCCCAATTGTCCTGGCATTGCCACCCCCGGGGCAGGCAAGATCGGATTTATACCCAATTTCACATTAAAAAAAGGAAACGTGGGAGTAATATCAAGAAGCGGCACCCTTACCTATGAAGTCTTATGGCAGCTCACAAATCTCGGGATTGGACAATCCACTGCTGTAGGCATAGGCGGCGATCCGATTGTCGGAAGCAGTTTCGTAGATCTCCTCGCCCTTTTTGAGAAAGACCCTCAGACTGAAGCACTCGTTCTGATAGGTGAGATAGGAGGAAGCGCTGAGGAAGAGGCTGCTGAATTTATTCAAAGCAATGTGAGCAAACCTGTTGTTGCTTTTATAGCCGGCAGAACAGCTCCTCCCGGGCGCAGGATGGGGCACGCAGGCGCCATTATTGCCGGCGGCAAGGGGACATTCCAGGAAAAGGTTAAAGCCCTTGAGAAAGCAGGGGTTATTGTCGAAAAAAATCCTGCAGAGATTGGCAAAATGATCAAAAAAATCTTAGATAAAAAATAGAGGTGGATTATGGAGCACGAACAAAAGGCAGCAAAAATCGCTGAAGCCCTGAAGGCATGGGAAGAAAAGACCAACAAGCAGATTCAAAAAAATCCTGAGCGCAAGCCAAGATTCGAGACCCTATCAGAACTCCCTATAAAAAGGCTTTACACTCCTCTGGATATCCAACATATTGATTACCTGAATGAAATCAGCTTTCCCGGTCAATATCCTTTTACTAGAGGCGTTCAGGGCACTATGCACCGTGGAAGGTTATGGACTATGCGCCAGTATGCAGGTTTTGGTTCAGCAGAAGATACTAATAAACGTTTTCGCTATCTTCTTGAGCAAGGACAAACTGGATTAAGCATCGCCTTTGACCTTCCCACACAGATAGGTTATGACTCAGATCATCCCCTTGCACTGGGAGAGGTTGGAAAGGTAGGCGTTGCGATTGATTCGGTCAGGGATATGGCTGTTCTTTTTGACCGTATCCCTCTTTCTGATGTGAGCACCTCAATGACGATCAATTCACCTGCAGCGGTTATAACATCTATGTATCTCGCCCTTGCAGAGCGTGAAGGCACTACCTTTGACAAGCTACGCGGGACGATCCAGAACGATGTTTTAAAAGAGTATATTGCAAGGGGAACTTATATATTTCCGCCCAAGCCGGCTATGAGGATTACTACAAATATAATCGAATACTGCGCCAAGAATATGCCCCAGTGGAACAGCATCAGTATCAGCGGCTATCACATGCGGGAAGCCGGCTGCACCGCTGTTCAGGAAGTGGCTTTCACATTAGCAAACGGCATTACTTATGTGCAGTCAGTAATAGATGCGGGGCTTATGATAGATGAATTTGCCCCAAGGCTCTCATTCTTTTTCAGCTCCCATCTTGACTTCCTTGAGGAGATAGCCAAATTCAGGGCGGCAAGAAGGCTCTGGGCAAAGATAATGAGGGAGCAATTCAAGGCAAAAGACCCCCGTTCATGGATGCTCCGTTACCATGTCCAGACTGCCGGATGTTCCCTGACCGCTCAACAGCCTCTGATAAATATTCTTAGAACTGGCTTTGAAGCCCTTTCGGCTGTTTTGGGAGGCTGCCAATCTTTACATACTAATTCTTATGACGAGGCATTAGCCCTTCCCTCTGAACAGGCCGTGCAGATTGCCCTCAGAACCCAGCAGGTTATAGCTCATGAAATAGGTGTAACAGATACCGTTGACCCCCTTGCAGGCTCTTATTACATAGAACACCTGACAGAAAAAATTGAGACCGAAGCCTATGAATACATCAAGAAAATCGCTGAAATGGGCGGCATGATTCAGGCAATTGAGTCTGGATATGTTCAGGAAGAAATCGCCCACAGCGCTTATGAATTCCAGAAAAAGGTCGAGTCAAAGGAAAGAATTGTTGTAGGCGTTAATAAATTTCAGGTCAAAGAGCCTCCCCCGACAGGTCTTCTCTCTGTGGATATGAGTGTGGGAGAAAGACAGGCTGAGAGGTTGAAAATCCTGCGCAAAGAACGTAATAATCAGACTGTCATATCTTCCCTTGATAAAATTAAGAAGGGCGCTGAAAAAAGCGATGAAAACCTCATGCCGCTTATTCTCGATGCCGTGAAAGCCGAGGCAACTCTTGGTGAGATTTGCGACGCCATGAGAGAGGTTTTCGGTGAATATATCGGTGGCACTTCATACTGATATTTAGATTGTTTTATATAAAACCTGAAGATTAAAGACTATAAGGAGCAGATAAATGGAAAGAAAAAAAATCATTCGTGTTTTATTGGCGAAGCCTGGGCTGGATGGCCATGACCGAGGTGTAAAGGTTATTGCAAGGGCTTTAAGGGATGCTGGGATGGAGGTAATCTACACTGGACTCAGACAGACTCCTGAACAGATTGTTGCCGCTGTGGAACAAGAGGATGCAGATGTCCTGATGTTGAGCATTCTTTCAGGCGCTCATACATACTTGTTTCCGCGAATCATGGAATTACTTAAAGAACGTGGGATAACCGACATCCTCGTTTTAGGGGGGGGGATTATCCCTGAAGAAGATGTGCCGGCAATGAAGGCAATAGGAATAAAGGGTATCTTTGGCCCGGGAACGGAGCTAAAGACTATAATTGATTTCATACACAAAAATTTAACGGAAGAAGGAGTTTTGGCATGAAAGTCGTTAGGGTAGATCATATAGGTATTGCCGTTAATAACGCCGAATCGGGATTGAAGTTTTTCTCTCAACTTCTGGGGTTGAAACTGGAAGGCGAAGAAACTGTGGCAGAGCAGAAGGTCAAAACCTTTTTTCTCCCTGTTGGGGATACTGAAGTAGAGCTTCTCGAAGCCACAGCACCTGACAGCCCTGTGGCTAAATTTCTTGAAAAAAAGGGGGAGGGTGTTCATCATATTGCCTTTAGTGTTGAAGATATTGATTCTGCTTTGAAGGAACTGCAGGATAATGGTATAGGCTTGATAGATACAAAACCCAGAATAGGGGCTGGCAATAAGAGGATTGCCTTTATACACCCTAAATTTACCTCTGGAGTGCTGGTAGAGCTTTCGGAAGCCAAAAAATAAGTCAAAAAAAGTTTGAATCTGCGATTTAAGCCAAATTAATTATTTTGACAAAGGAGACAATATAATGAGAGAAATACCTCCAAAGCTAAAAGATTTAGAGAAGCGAGAGGCAGCCGTCTTTGAAATGGGTGGGGCTGAACAGGTGCGTAAGCAGGTAGAGGCAGGCAAGCTCACTGCCCGTGAAAGGATTAATCAGCTTTTTGATCCCGGAACCTTTCAGGAATTAGACCTGTTTGTCAGGCACCGCTGCACGGATTTTGGCATGTCTAAGGTAGAGATACCTGCCGACGGTGTTATAACTGGCTACGGCAAAGTAAATGGGCGTAATGTCTTTGCCTTTTCTCAGGATTTTACCGCAAGGGCAGGCACCCTGGGAGAGATGCACGCCAAAAAAATCTGCAAGGTAATGGATATGGCTGTTAAGACAGGCTGCCCGATAGTCGGTTTTAATGATTCAGGCGGCGCAAGGATACAGGAAGGTGTTGACGCGCTATCGGGATATGGACAGATATTCTTCCGCAATTCCTGTTTATCAGGTGTTATACCTCAGATATCAGCCATCATGGGACCGACCGCTGGGGGGGCTGTTTATTCGCCTGCCTTGACCGATTTTATTTTCATGACAAAAAAGACAAGCTATATGTTTATTACAGGTCCGGAGGTTATAAAACAGGTTACGGGCGAGGAGATTGATTTTGAATCCCTTGGCGGGGCTATGGTTCACTGTTCCAAGAGCGGGGTTTCGCACTTTGCATGCGAAAACGACAGCGATTCCATAGCGAAGATTAAGCTCCTACTTGGCTATATACCTTCTAATAATATGGAAGATCCTCCATATGTTGATACTGGTGATGACCCCTATCGGATTGACAATGCCCTCGATACGATTATACCCGAGAATCCTTCGCAGACATACGATATGAAGGATGTAATAACTTCTCTGGTTGATAACGGTGAATTTTTAGAGCCTCATGAACATTTTGCGAGAAATATAATTGTCTGCTTCGCCCGTATGGGAGGACACTCGATAGGCATAATTGCCAATCAGCCGAAGGTTTTAGCAGGATGTCTTGATGTTGACGCCTCTGACAAGGCTACAAGATTCATCCGTTTCTGCGACGCCTTTAACATCCCCTTGCTTACCATTGCCGATGTTCCAGGATATCTGCCGGGGACACATCAAGAGTGGAAGGGAATAATCCGTCACGGCGCTAAGCTCTTATGGTGCTATTCAGAGGCTACTGTGCCTAAAATTACTTTAATAACCAGAAAGGATTATGGAGGCTCTTATCTTGCGATGTGCAGCCGTGATTTAGGCGCAGATCTGGTGATGGCATGGCCTACCGCAGAGATTGCAGTGATGGGGGCTGAAGGAGCAGCCAATATAATATTCAGGTCTGCTATTAAAGCAGCTGAAGACCCCAAGGCTAAACGTGAAGAAAAGATTCAGGAATACCGTGACCTTTTTTCAAATCCTTATGTAGCAGCTTCAAGAGGTTATATAGATGCCGTAATAGCCCCAAGGGAAAGCCGGGTTAAAATTATTCAGGCTCTTGAACTGCTTAAGTCCAAGCGGGAAACCAGACCGCCGAAAAAGCACGGCAATATTCCACTCTAACTTCTATGATATAAAGAGGACAAAAATGGAAGAAAATGTATCTCCCAAAATAATTGCTGCAATAACATCAGCAGTAAGCGCTTATCGCCAGGAACAAAAGCTTTTGCAAGAAAAGGAAAGACCTGTAAAGATGCCTTTACAGATCGAAAAAGTCAATCTATGGGCTATAGCAGGACGCCAGGAAGTAGTCTTCCAGCGGAGGCTCTGGCAGATGAAGATGTATTAAACTTGAGACCTTTAAAAAGCGGATATGCTTTTAATAAATTTTATTTAGAAGGAGTTAATCAAAGATGAAGGATAAAAAGAATGCTGATAAGCCTGTAAAGATAATGGATACCACATTCCGTGACGGACACCAATCTTTGCTGGCTACAAGAATGAGAACTGAGGATATGATGCCAATTATGGAGGTGGTAGATTCAGTCGGCTTCCACTCTATAGAGGTGTGGGGCGGGGCAACCTTTGATGTTATGAAGCGTTTCTTAAACGAAGACCCTTGGGATAGGCTAAAAAAGCTTAAAAAAGCGCTTCCAAATACCCCCCTTCAGATGCTGCTCAGGGGGCAAAACCTTGTCGGCTATCGTAACTATGCCGATGACGTGGTGAGAGACTTTGTTATGCACTCAGCCGACTGCGGCATGGACATCTATCGCGTTTTTGATGCCCTCAATGATGAGAGAAACTTTGAGTCGTCTTTTGAGGCTATCAAGAAGGCTGGCAAGCATATTCAGGCAACCATTTGTTATACCCTAACGCAAAGAAGGCTTGGTGGTCCTGTTTTTAATATCGAATATTTTGTATCCAAAGCAAAGAAAATGGAAGAGATGGGAGCGCACTCCCTTTGCGTCAAGGATATGGCTGGACTTATATCGCCTTTTGACGCCTATGATTTAATCAAAGCCCTAAAAAAAGAATTGAAGATTCCTATCCAACTACATACCCATTATACCAGCGGTATGGCTTCTATGGCGTACCTTAAAGCTATTGAAGCAGGAGTGGATATAATTGATACTGCCATTGCGCCTCTGGCTTTGCGGTCTGCACAACCTGCCTTAGAGCCTATCGTGGTTGCACTTCAGGACACACCGAGAGATACAGGGCTTGACCTGAATAAACTCTTTGAGATAGGCGAATATCTTGAAGGAATACTTCCCAAATACCGCCATTTGTTAGATACATCAAAGGTTTCTGTAATTGATACAGGAGTTTTGATGCACCAGATACCTGGGGGCATGATAAGCAATCTGGTGAATCAGCTCAAAGAAGCCAATGCCCTTGACAGGCTTAAAGAGGTTTATGAAGAGCTCCCTCTAATTCGTAAAGAACTCGGCTATCCGCCTTTGGTTACCCCGACAAGCCAGATAGTCGGCGTGCAGGCGGTCTTAAATGTCTTGATGGGACGCTATAATATGATTACATCAGAGGTTAAAGATTATTGCTACGGACTTTATGGAAATCCCCCGCAGCCGATAGACCCCGAAGTCAGGAAAAAGGCGCTTAAAGGTTACCCAAGAGGTGAAACCCCCATAACATGCCGGGCTGCAGATGTACTTGAGCCTGAGATGGAGAAGGCAAGGGAAGCCACAAAAGGTATCGCAAAAGACATCGGAGATGTACTGACATATGCCCTTTATCCTCAAACAGGCATGAGATTTCTCAAGTGGAAATACGGCTTGGAGGAGCCGCCTGCAAGTGTTAAACCCAAGACAATGGAAGATGTAAAAAGGGAAAACGAGCTTATCAAAAAGGCTCTTGCCGGAGAGCTTGTAGAAAAGCCCAAAAAGCAGATTCCTGAGAAAGGGGCAGGGTTAAGAAAATACAATGTATTTGTGGATGGCGACTATTATACTGTAGAGGTTGAAGAAGAAGGGGGAGTAGAAACAATAGTCCGTCAGGCAGCCCCTGTAGCCAAGCCGGCTACGGCACCTGCTCCGGCAGCTCAACCCAAACCCGCACCTGCTCCAGTAGCGGCAGCACCAAAAGCTCCTGAGGAGCCAATAGATGGAAAGGGTGCCATTGTAGCGCCCATGCCGGGCATGATATTGGATGTTAAGCGAAGCGTAGGAGATAGTGTAAAAGAAGGAGATGAAGTAGTTATCCTTGAGGCAATGAAGATGCAGAACTCCTTGACCGCACCTATTTCTGGAGTCATCAAGGTAGTTAAGGTGAAATCAGGGGATTCTGTTAAAAAGGGCGATTTATTGGTAGCCATCGGTTAATTGTTAAGGAATAAATAAACTCATTTGTGATAAGCCTCGTGCATTAGATTCCCTGCGGAGTGACCGCAGGGAATCTAATATTTTTTGGATAAAGGAAAGATATGAAATTATTGCAAGACACCCTGAAAGGCTCAGTTAGGTCATTAGGGAAATTGATTTCATTGGTCGAAAATGAGCTGCCAGGCTTTCGGGAGGTTCTTAAGGAATTATATCCCTACACCGGCAAGGCTAAGGTAATAGGCGTTACTGGGCCACCTGGGGTTGGGAAAAGCACTCTTGTAGGGAGGCTCGCAAAGATATATCAAGAGCAAAACCACAGGGTAGGGATACTCGCAGTTGACCCTTCAAGTCCTATATCTGGGGGATCACTTCTGGGCGACCGTATAAGAATGTCCTTTCTCTTGCCGGCGAATAATATTTTTATAAGAAGCCTCAGCACCAGAGGGACGCTGGGAGGCATCTCACAATGCACAATGAATGTTGTCAGGATATTGGATGCAGCCGGATATGACATCATTATCATAGAAACAGTCGGCGTAGGGCAGGATGAGTTCGAGGTTATTCATGTTGCCGATACTGCAATTTTGGTTCTGGCTTCAGGATATGGAGATGAAATTCAGGCATTGAAGGCAGGCATAATGGAGGTGGCTGATATCTTTGTGATAAACAAGGCTGACCAACTGGACACATCTAAATATGTTCACACAATAGAGAAGATGATTCTCCAGCTTTCCCCCCAAAAGCCATGGACTCCCCCGATCGTTAAGACAATAGCCTTAACCAACGAAGGTTGTGAAGAGTTAATACGGAAAATAGAGGAGCATCTAGCATTTTGCAAGACGAGCGAAGCACTCATTGAACAGAAAAAGAAGAAATATATCAGAGAAATACAGAGGCTTGTGGAGCAGAAAATAATGGAGGAGATTGAGGCATTTTTTAGCCAGAAAGACAACCTTCTGAATATTGTTGGAGAAAAGCTCCCAGAAAACAAAGACCCTTATTCAATAGCCGAAGACATAGCCGACAGTTTCTGGAAATCACACAAGGAGATAAAATAGCTTATTATGCACGCTTCTGGTGATTTGATTTCCTGCCATAAAGGGAATAACACTCATCTATTCATCGGTTTTACTATTACTTGATCGGAGAACCTGAGGTCGATGTAATCAACAATAATGTCTTTGGCTTTAATTTCTTCCTTTATTTTACCAAGTCTTTCGAGTTTCTTTTCGTAATCCCCTGAACCTATTTTTATCAATAAATCGTCAGCTTTAATAGCAAGCTCATCGGGTGTTTTGCCAAATATCTCGAGCTGACCTGAATAAGCCAGCAGTCTTTTCTCATTCAAGAGCCTGATAAAGGCGAGGGCTTCTTTAAATGCAGCGACGTTTTTATCGGGGTCTATCTCGGTAATAACCGGCAAAAAGACTACTGGCAACTCTTGAATCTCCTCAAGTATTATCCCGCTGTTATCCACCAGATAAGATTTCCCCTGTCTGAATAGAATAGCTACGGGGAAGCTTTCAGTTATTTTTATCAGGATTACACCATTAACTTCTTTCCTGATAATGACATCTTTAATCCAAGGGGATTGTTTCAGGTTTTTGTGCATCTGTTTCAGTGGGATACTGTAGAGGGGGTCTCCTTTTTTAACCTTTAAGAGTTCATGCAATTCTTCTTCTTTAAGGTGTTGATTACCAGAAAATACAACCTCCTTAACAAGTATACTTTTTTTAAGATAGAAAAATAGCCATATACCGCTACCCAAGAAGGCAAGAATCAGGGTTATGCTAAAAAACAACAATATCTTTTTCCAGATATTTCTTTTGGGAGGTGTCTCGTTTTGTTTTGACATAGGAGCTAATTTTTTAAAGCGAGTCTGAGCATCTCCTCCACAAGAGATGTAAAATCCAAACCTGCCAAACCTGCAATTTTCGGCAGAAGGCTGGTTTCAGTCATACCGGGGATTGTGTTAACCTCAAGAACATATATATTGCCAGCTTCATCAAGAATCAGATCAACCCTTGTAGCACCTTCACATCCAAGGGCTTTATGCGCTTGAAGCCCAGCGAATTTGAGCTTTTCATAAACATCTCCATCTACTTGAGGAGGCAAGATATATTGAGTCAACCCAGCCGTATATTTTGCCTCATAGCTGTAGAACTCCAGAGAAGGTCTTACCTCAACGCCGCCTAAGATCCTATCACCTAAGAGTCCTATCTGAATCTCTCTGCCTTTTGTATATTTTTCAACAATTATCCTGTCGCCGTATTGAAAGGCAACCTGTGCAGAATTTAATATATCTTCCGGACTCTTGATTATATTCACTCCAACACTCGAGCCCTCCGTGGCGGGCTTGATTACCCAGGGTAAACTAAAGTCAACGGCTTGCATAATCGTAGATATGCCGCCATCAGGATGATTTTTTAAAATATCAGGATGAAAAAGGTTTTCTCCAAGAACCTTGAATTTTGGCACATTTAACCCATGATAAAGAAACATCTTTTTTGAAGCCTCTTTATCCATCGCCAGAGCAGAAGCCATCACCCCTGAGCCTGTATAAGGTATGTTCATAACCTCTAAGAGCCCCTGAATGGCACCATTCTCACCCCATCCACCGTGCAGCACCAAAAAAGCAGCTTCTATCTTTTCCCTGAGGAGCAATTCGCTCACATTGGATGTGACATCAAGAAAGACTACATTGTAACCTTTATTGTAGAAGGCATTGAAAACAGCCTTTCCACTTCTTAATGAAACATCCCTTTCTGCCGATACACCGCCTGCAATAACACCTATACGTTTCTTTGTTATCATAAATTGCTCCTTTTAAGATGGGATATGTTGAAGTTTATCAAAGGGCGGGGCGATATTACAAGAGATTATTTTTTCTTAAGGACTTAAGAATGCAGTATGATGAAATTCAAATCAGACATGAAAAAAATTCCCTCAGCTATATCTCAAACTTATATCCCACCCCATAGACCGAATGTATCAATTTAGCCTCTGGGTCAACTGCCTCGATCTTTCTTCTTAGCTTTTTAATATGGCTGTCTATAGTGCGGTCGCTGACACTGCGGTCATCTGGATAGATTTTATCCATAAGCTGCTGGCGACTAAAAATTCGTCCTGGATTAGCCCCCAGATATTGGAGCAATCGAAATTCCACCGCCGTGAGTTCTAAATCATGCCCATTTAAGATTGCCTTATAACGAATTTCATCAAGGATAATGCCATGAGATTGAACATCGCTTTTTTCATTCATTCGACGTAGAACGGCTTTGACCCTCGCTACCACCTCACGGGGGCTAAAGGGCTTGCAAATGTAATCGTCTGCACCGAGTTCAAGTCCAAGAAGGCGGTCAATTTCTTCAATTCGAGCTGTTACCATTATAATGGGGACTTTTGAAAAGGTCCTTATATCCTTGCATATTTCCATCCCGTCACGACCGGGAAGCATGATGTCAAGGAGAATTAAGGCGGGGTTATGTGTTTTAACCCATGGCAGAACATCTAAGCCACTTGAGATGCAAAAGGTCTCAAACCCGGAAGCCTTTAAATAATCTGATAAGAGGCTTGCCAGCTTAGGTTCGTCCTCTACAATTAGAATGCTATTGTTCACGGATTCTCCCTCACGACAGGTAGAGCTATTCTAATTAACAATCCGCCAAGTGAAGAAGGATACGCTAAGATGCTGCCTTCATGAGCCTCAACGATATTCTTGCATATTGCAAGCCCAAGACCGGCGCCGCCTGTTGCCCGGCTCCGTGAACCTTCTACCCTGTAGAGCCTATCGAAGAGTTTTGTGAGGTCTTCGCGGGGAACACCTGGAGCGGAGTCTTCGATCTCTACAACTGCTTGATTATTTTGCTTAAATAGACGAACAACAACCTCTCCGCCGAAATCGGTATATTTTAAGGAATTCTCTAAGAGATTGACGAAGAGCTGATGAAGCCTTTCACCGTCAGCAAATATAAATAATCCTGTTTCTTTAGAGATATTTGTTGTTAATTTGATTCCTTTATGTGAAAATTCCTCACGATAGAGGTCAATAGAATCCTTAAGAACATCTGAAAGATTGAGTTCTTTTTTATGATAGTTCAATGCTCCAAGATCCGAGAGGGCGAGCTGGTAGAGGTCTTCTACCAAACGATTAAGCCGTAGAACCTCCGCATTAAGTGAACGGATGGCTTCAGGGGTTGCGCTACGAACACCATCCAGAAGCGCTTCGATTTCCCCCCTCAAGACAGAAAGAGGGGTTCGCAATTCGTGAGAAATGTCAGCAATCCACTGACGGCGAGCCTTCTCATACTTCTCAATCGCCGATGCCATAGAGTTAAAGTCACAGGCGAGTTGACCTAGTTCATCCGATGATGTAACAGGAACGCGGATTGAGTAGTTTCCAGATGCAAGCTCACGGGTTGCGGCGGTTAACGATTTAACCGGACGGGTAAGGTGCTTTGCTATAGGAAGGGAGAATATAACTACTACTAATATCATCCCAAAAACAGCTAATATTAATGCGGATTTCTGCTGACTTAAGAACTCTTTTTGTTTCGGATGGAGAAATTCCTTCGGCGGTAATAGTCCCACATAACCAACTGTCTCGTTATTGTGTAAGATTGGTTTGAAGCTTATATCAATTTCTTCCGGAGGGCTTCCATAGAGCGGTTTTTTTGCTGCATCAAGAACAATCAATGGCAGTCTTTGCCTTTTTTGTTCTTTATGAGGCGGCTGAGACGGGGAAGGAACGCCACTTTTTGCGATAGTATTGAACTTGTCATTATGTTTAGTATCAATTAATGATTTGAACCAGAACATAGGGTTGTCTTTGATAAAATCCCAATTTCTATGTTCGGCATATGCAGATTCAAGGCTTTCCGATATTTCACTTAATCTTCCTTCCTGCATTTCGGCGAGATGCTCTAAGAATCCTCTGTTTATGCTCCAGTGCATAATAAGAAAAATACACAAGAGCGCTGCACAGGTAGCGGCTAAAATTGTGAGGAATAAACGATATGTGATGCTTGACTTTCATTTATTTTGAGACTTTTTACAGTGAAATTTTTTTGATTAAACAGAGCCTTTCATTTTTTATTTTAAATCAACTTCAAAAAATTAAGCATCATGTTTTAGGTTATTTTGAATATTTCCTTATTTCTTGCACAATTCTTCCTTATTACTGCCATATTTAGTTGGTATCATTGACTCATAAAGAGGGCTTCTTTAAGATGCCAAAGACAAAAAGGAGGCGTCAGAAGTTTTATGAAACACACATGCCGAAAAGTCGGCACAAAAGGGGATGAAAATCTCCCCTAACCCCTCTTTTTCAAAGAGGGGAATAATTGTCCCCCCTTTGCCAAAGGGGGGTAGGGGGGGATTTTAAGGAAAGTGCTAAAGATGTTGAAATTTAAAGAATATGTTTTAAGATATGCCTTAGCAGCATTAACAATCCTTGCTCTTGCAGGCTGCGCAACTGTTGGACCTGATTATGTCCGCCCTGAAATCTCTGTATCTAAAACATGGCACACCGAACTTAGAGGAGGTTTATCTTATAAAGAAATAAATTCACAAACCGAGGTTCACTGGTGGACAACCCTAAATGATCCAGTGCTAACAAGCCTCATTGAAAGGTCGGTAAAGAAAAACCTTAGCCTTCAAACAGCCCTTGCTCGTGTTAGAGAGGCTCGGGCGCGCCGCGGGATAGTTGAATCCGACCTTTTCCCGTCTTTTGATTTTAAGGGAAGCGCTGCATGGAGTCGCGACAATAAAGTAAAGGAGACTACCGAACATTATAGCGCAAGAATTGATTCGAGTTGGGAACTGGATTTTTTCGGTGGAAATCAGCGTTCTCTTGAGGCATCCCAGGCCGATTTAGAGGCAAGACATGCTGATTTAGACGATGTCCTCATATCCCTTCAAGCAGAAGTCGCCTTGAACTATATTGAAGTCCGCACCTTTCAAAGGAGGCTTGAGATTGCAGAGGCAAACCTTTCAATCCAAAAAGAGGCTTATCAATTAGCCTCCTGGAGGCATCAGGCTGGGTTAAGCGACGAATTGGCTTTACAGCAGGCACTGTATAACCTCGAAAACACTCACTCCCAGATACCCACCCTCAAGACAGGGGTGGAAGAGGCAATGAACCGAATCGCTGTGCTTATTGGTGAACAACCGGGCAGCGTCCATCACGAACTTAAAGACCCAAAACCTGTTTTTACTCCAACATTAGAAATAGCAGTGGGCATCCCAGCTGATCTTTTAGGTCGCAGACCTGATGTAAGAAGTGCCGAGCGTGCATTAGCTGCTCAGACAGCGAGAGTTGGCGCTGCAAAGGCAGAACTTTATCCAAAAATTTCACTGAGCGGCTCAATAGGCTTAGAATCTCTTTCTTTAAACAGCCTTGTTTCATCAGCAACAAAAAGCATCACAGGCGGTTCTCTAATTACTATGCCCATTTTCCGAAGCGGGGCTATAAGGCAAAACATTAAGGTTCAAACTGCCCTTCAGGAACAGGCATTAATTAAATATGAGGCTGCTGTTCTCAATGCATTGGAAGAGGTTGAAAATGCCTTAACCTCATATTCTCATGAGCAGATTAGAAAAGAAGCTTTGCAGGAAGCAGAGAATGCTGCCACGAAGGCGGCAGATTTAGCAATGCATAAATACACGGGAGGCTTGAGGGATTTTGGTGATGTGCTTGAATCTCAGCGCTCACTCCTTTCCTTTCAGGATCAATTGGCTCAGAGCGAAGGAATTATAGTTATCAATCTTATAAAGTTATACAAGGCGCTCGGCGGCGGATGGCAATCAATGTATAGTAACGATAAGAAAACGGCTTTTGAAATGGAGAGAGGCGATGAAACCGACTAATGAATCGAAGACCGATATTTTAATAAATGTTCTAGGAGCGAAAAGCCCCCATATATTTGGCAGTAAGCTGAATAAATATCACCTTATCGCCTTAACAGTAATTCTGGTATTAGCAGCGATAATTATATGGTCAACTACAAGCAAGAAACCCGCTACTAAATAATATAAAACGGAGCAGGTCAGAAGAGGAGAACTTATAGTAATTGTAACAGCTACAGGCACCTTGCAGCTTACAAACACTGTCAATGTAGGCAGTGAACTATCGGGGATAATAAAGAGCGTTGAGGTAAACTATAACAGCGCGGTAAAGGTCGGTCAGGTGCTTGCCAGACTCGACACCTCGAAACTTGAAGCGCAATTAGCGCAAGCAAAAGCCTCACTTGAATCTGCAAAGGCTAAACTCTTACAAACACAGGCAACCGTTTCAGAAACCAGAGCCAAGCTAATCCAGTATCAAAAAGTAAGAGAACTAAGCAATGGAAAGGTGCCGTCACAGTCAGAAATGGATTCAGCAGAGGCAGCTTTCGAGCGTGCAAAGGCAGATGCAGCTTCTGCTCAAGCATCCATTGCTCAAGCTCAAGCTGCCGTTCAAGCCTACGAAACAGATATGTCTAAATCTGTTATTAGGTCGCCCATTAATGGCATTGTTCTTAGCCGAAACGTTGAACCAGGCCAAACCGTAGCTGCTGCCCTTCAAGCCCCTGTCCTTTTCACCCTTGCCGAGGATCTCAAAAAAATGGAGCTGCACGTGAATGTGGATGAGGCAGATATAGGTAAAATACAGGAAGGACAGAGGGCATCATTCACCGTTTCTGCCTATCCAAACCGCACTTTCGACGCCCTCATCACCCAAGCACGCTACGCATCCACTGTAACCTCAGGGGTGGTAACCTACGAAACTGTTCTAAAAGTTGACAATGCAGATTTGTCCCTGCGTCCAGGCATGACAGCTACAGCAGATATAACTGTGCAAAAGGTCGAAAACGCAATCCTCATACCCAGCGCTGCGCTGCGCTTCAGTCCGTCTGCAATTGATAATGCGAAGGAATCAGGCGGTGGAAGCCTCGTTAGCAGACTCCTTCCGCGCCCGCCCAAACCAACTGCAAAACAGCCTACAGCAACACCCGATAAAAAAGGGCAGCAGCAAGTCTGGATTTTTGAAAACGGAAATATTTCACCTGTCCCTATCACTACAGGGGCATCAAATGGCGGTTTGACAGAGATTGTTGCCGGCGATTTGAAGCCGGGTATGGATGTAGTGGTAGATGTTATCATGGGCGGCAGATGAAAAACGAATACATAAAAACTATCTCACTGCCATTTTGCCATATGGGTGAAACTGCCTTTTTTGGAAAAAATGAACAAAATGCTCCTCAGTCCAGTTCTGAGAGCCTTAATGACGCTAAATTAAAGCACCTTATCGAATTAAAAGATGTGACAAAGATTTATGGCAAAGGAACTGCCTCGATGCAGGCTCTACGCGGTGTCAATCTGTGCATTGATGAAGGGGAGTTCGTGGCGATAATGGGACCGAGCGGGTCGGGCAAATCTACTTGCATGAACATTATCGGCTGTCTTGATACGCCAACATCAGGGACATATTTATTTAAAGGTGTAGATGTTGGACAAATGACCCGCAATCAACTTGCCCTAATCAGGCGCTACTATCAGGGGTTTGTATTTCAAGGATACAACCTTCTTAACCGCACCTCTGCACTTGAGAATGTAGAACTCCCCCTGATTTATCGAGGCATACATTCCCATGAAAGGCGCTCCCTTGCCTTGAAAGCATTGGAAATAGTAGGTCTTAAAGGGTGGGAGGCGCATACACCCGGCGAACTCTCCGGCGGGCAGCTTCAGAGAGTTGCCATAGCTCGTGTCATCGTTACAAAACCATCAGTTCTTTTAGCAGACGAACCCACTGGCAATCTGGATACAGCGCGCAGTAAAGAAATCATGGAACTCCTCAGCTCATTAAATCAAGAGCATGGAATTACTATCGTCATGATTACACACGAGCCAGATATGGCTGCTTTCGCAAAAAGGATTGTCAATTTCCGCGATGGTTTAGTGGAGTATGATAAACAAAAATTGCCAAAGAACTGAGAAACTTTAGAAAATAAACAAGATAGGCAGGAAGGGCTGGGGAAGGATTTTTATACGATACCTTATAAAAGAAATTTAAAAGAACTTTAGCAAAAGGCATTGCATTATAAGAATAAAGCAAAATTAAAATGAAATTCGTCGATTATAAAAATCATGAAACAGTCCTTTCTGTCGTTATTTTTGGGGATGATAAACAAAATAGCGAGAAAAGATAATGTTGTGGAATACCATATTACTATTCTTGAAGGAAATTAGACGCAACCTGCTTAGGTCATTTCTTACTTTGCTCGGCATAGTCATAGGTGTGGCAGCAGTTATTACAATGGTGACTATCGGAGGAGGAGCTACTGTGCAAGTCCAACAGCAGATTGCGAGCATGGGCAGCAATATGTTGATGCTGAGTCCGGGCAAGAGATTAGGACCAGGTCAAGCATCAGGCAGTATTCCCTTCAAAGAAAGCGATGCTGAAGCCATAGCAAGGGAAATTAGCTCTGTTTCTGCTATAGCCCCTGTTTCATTCAACTCAATGATGGCTATTTTTAGCAATCAAAATTGGACAACCCGGGTAAACGGAACCGATAATCAATATTTCAAGGTGACTAACAGGGCTATTAAGTCAGGCAGGCAATTCAGCGAAAGCGAACTCAGAAGCGGTGCAGCAGTATGTATTATCGGAGAGACAGTACGCAAAAAACTATTCGGCGGGCAGGAGGCTATAGGAGAAAAGATTCGCCTGCAAAAACTTTCATGCGATGTGATAGGGATTTTAGAAGAAAAAGGTCAGAGCAGTATGGGGACAGATCAGGACGATATTGTTGTGATTCCTTTAAGGACTTTCCAGCGGCGCATATCCGGAAACCAGGATGTCAGTCTTATTCAGCTTTCAATCAGGGATGGAGCTTCAACCGAAAAAGCTCAACGTGATATTAGCAGCTTAATGAGGCATCGACGGCACCTTTCGCCAAGCGACGACGACAATTTCAATGTAATGGACATGAAAGAGATAACAAAAATGCTTACTGGGACAACTCAACTTCTTACTGCTCTTTTAAGCGCAGTTGCAGCAGTCAGCCTCCTTGTCGGGGGCATCGGCATTATGAATATCATGCTCGTATCGGTAACTGAGCGCACCCGTGAGATCGGCATCAGATTAGCTATTGGAGCGCTTGAGCGTGATGTTCTTATGCAGTTCCTCATCGAAGCAGTCGTGCTGTCATCGTTGGGAGGGCTACTTGGAGTTGCTTTGGCTTTAGTGGCTTCCTTTTTTGCAGCACAAATTATGCAAGTTCCATATATTTTCAATCCGGGCATTAATTTGCTTGCCTTTATGTTTTCTGCCGCAATAGGCGTGTTTTTCGGTTACTTCCCAGCAAGACGAGCAGCCCGACTTAATCCCATCGATGCCCTCAGGCATGAGTAAGAAAGAAAATGATGCGCAGGAATCAAAATCAGCGATAGAAGTGAAAATTTAACAAAATCAACAAATAAGATGAGCTAAAAAAGAGCGATAGAAAAGCGCTAACCTTTAAATTTCCCGCTCCCCTTGCGGGAGGGGGCGAGGGGGAGGGACTTTTGGGAAAGTTCTATCGCTGCTAAATTTGGTGTCAGTTATCTAACAGCCTGCCATAGACGATTACACACATTGTCTTATAAACCTTATGATAGCCGCATGAAACACCCGTTAGATTAACTTTAGGATTCATAAGGATTTCCCTGTGTTTTCTTGAGGGCATCCCATCATTTACCAAAAGGAAAGATACTATCTCACCCACAGAAGTAAGTCCATAGGATATATTTTCCCCTATAAAGGAGTAATCTCGCTGTGCATATTTTTTGACCCTCTTCATAGGGGTGCTCTGATCGGAACCGATATGACCTATAGAACCATTCGTCCCTTGATCGATCATGTGAGCCCTTGCAGCTCTGCTTAGTTCTTCATCAGGATAAAGCAACCCTGAGGGTTTGACATTATTTAAATATCTTATACACTCTTCAACGGCTGCTTTCCCTTCTATCGTTTTATAACTTTTGTTGTTAAAAAAATACTTATTACCAATAAATCTCTTCAGCATAGGTTTTATCTCAGATTCGGCATAATCTCTGGGATTTGTTCTTGCCTTATTCATTTCAAATATTATCGCTTTTTCAAGCCTGCTAAGATAATCGGCATTATACGCAGTGTCTAGTTCCGCGGCATTATGGCAATCTTTATTAATCCCGGTCAGTAGAGATTCTGCAAAGATTTGGCTGCAAAAAAGCAAGGTGGCTGCTATAACAACCAGCAAACTTTTAATTAAACATGCTATTTTTATCAAACGACTAATCTTTCTCATATTCAGCGATAGAACAAAAAAGCTCTATAAAATCCATGAGATAGATGGGAAGGGCTGGTGTAGGATTTTTATACGACACCTTATAAAAGAAAGCTTTATGGAATTTCGGCAAAAGCCCGTGCATTAAAAAGATAAAGCAAAATTTAAATAAAATTTGTCGATTATAAAAATTCGGAAGCAGCCCTTCCTATCTCTAAGTTTTGGTCTTTTAAGCACCAAATTTCTTCAGCCGTAATGAGTTTGCAAGAGCAAGGGGTAGTAGATTATATGTTGGGAATATACCTAACTCACCCTTGAGACATTCCCTTTCGGTAAAGGCACTGGATGTCCTTCCAAGCACATAAGGCGAATATAATAAAACAGGCACAGGATGCCAGCTATGGCTTTTTAGCAAAGCAGGTGTTGAATGGTCTCCCGTGATAATCAGCACATCGGGATTCAGTTCGAGAACTAAAGGAAGCAGTTTATCAAACGCCTCTATCTCAGCCGCCTTCCCCTCGAAGTTCCCGTCTTCTCCGTAAGAATCGACCTTTTTAACATGCAGGAAGAAAAAGTCATACTCGTTATATCTTTTTTTGAGAAAATCTATTTCATCCGCAACATTACCGTCAATTGCAGGCGCCTCCATCTCGATAAGCCTCGCAAGTCCCCTATACATTGGATAAACCGCAATTGCAAGGGACTTGAGCCCAAATGCCTCCGCAAAGGTCGGGATTGCGGGCATACACGAGAATCCCCGCATCAGGATAAAGTTTGCCTTCTCTTCATCTTTCAAAACATCCTGTGCTCTTTGAATCAATCTTTCGACAGTTTTAGATATTGAAGCTGCATTCTCTGAGAGCGGAACGGGGTTTAGAGGCTGAAGCCCTTCCTTTTGGGGGTCTGTATCTGATATGGCTGCTGCATCGGGTTTAAGCTGCTCTGGAAAACGAAGTATAGCTGCAAATCTATGCTCTTTACCGGGGGCGAGTATTACCTTGGCGTTTCCAATAGAAGGTATTTCCTTTTGGAGCATTTCTGTGAGCTTTTTGCTTTTTTCTGTTGCTATCCTTCCAGCTCTTCTGTCGGTAATAAATCCGTTCTTCATTGTCGCATAATTGCATCTGGCAGCGATGTCGGTTTTCTTTAATTCAATCCCCAGCCCGAGCGCCTCTAAAACTCCCCTACCGATTTGGAATTCAATAGGGTCGTAGCCGAATAAGCCTAAATGCCCTGGCCCGCTTCCAGGCGTAAGACCATAGCCCACTGGTAGATGTAGTCCGCAGGCGGACATTTGTGCCAGTTTGTCGAGATTTGGTTTATTTGCCCGTTCTAACTCTGTTACACCGTTAACAGGCAATCCCCCTACCCCGTCAAGAACGATAAGTATAATCTTTGTATTATTTTTTTGAATAAGTGGTCTTATCACTGATTGCATAATATTAGCCCCCTCATTTCAAGAGATTATGTGGAGATAGTATAAAACAATGAGTGACTAAAAGGGTAATCAAAGCCCAAATTCGGCGATAGAACTTAAAAGCTTTATAAAATCAACAAGTCAGATAGGAAGGGCTAGAGAAGCAATGAAAAGTGTTTCAATGCCACATTCTTAAACCTAAAATTTCTTTCACCATTTACCTGAAGTCATACCCGTCCAAAATAAATTCTTAGATACTCGCAATCAGAGGGACATGATGCGAGATTTCTGGAGCCAATGCCACGGGCAAGCTCAATGAGGCTGAAGACGAAGCGAAAGCCTCAACTGCCGATATTCCAAAACTAATATGAAGTCTCACAAAAGCTTGCACATGGACTAAGGTGGTTTTTTCGTGTCATATCCATGCTTGAATATTATTATGGACACCAGTGACCTAAAGTATAATTATACCTAACCCAGCTCAGTAAAACTTAAAAATTGCTCAAGTATGATTACAGTTATGGTATCCTAATAATAGGTAGGAGGTTGGTATGACGAGCAGAAAATATGAATTTTCATGGGAACTATTAGGAGACATCGCAAAAGGACGTCCTAACCTTGGTCCAAACACACGCCTTGAGGTTTATCGTCTCATGCAATTTGCCTTCAGGGATATTATAGAACAGCACTTAGGGACAGACAAGACAGACCAGATTTTTTATGAGGCAGGCAAGTTGGCAGGTATTGCATTTTACAAGAACACCCTTCCCATCATCAACGACTTCAACTCTTTTTTAAAGACCCTCCAAGAAACTCTCATCAGCATGGGGATAGGCATACTTCGTGTTGAAGAGGCAGACATGGACAAGGGTCTCCTTGTTCTGACAGTCTCCGAAGATCTTGACTGTTCAGGACTCCCAGACATTGGTAACGAGGTCTGCACCTATGATGAAGGTTTTATTGCAGGACTTCTCGAAAGTTTTACGGGCTGTCCATTCAGGGTTAAGGAAGTTGACTGCTGGTGTACTGGAGATAGAACATGCCGATTCAGGGCTGAAGCTATTAAGTAATCTAATCATTATCATCCGATTAATGGAGAAAAATGTTATCTAAAAAAGAACAAGACATAGTCAATGAGTTATCTAGGCTTTTGTTGGATATATTTATCCTTGCCAACCCTCCACAACTATCCGCCCGCTATCAATCTATTGATTCCTTCAACGAGATTTATGCAAACCTGATTGCATTAAGAGATTGCTTATACGCTATGTCTAATGGTGATTTATCAAAGCCGATTCCTTTAAAGGGATTTATTGGCGGAACGCTCAAGACACTTCAGGCAAATCTTAAGCATCTGACATGGCAGACAAAGATGGTAGCTTCAGGGGATTTTACTCAACGTGTAGAATTCATGGGAGAGTTCTCCCAGTCATTCAATGCAATGGTTACTCAGCTTGACCAGACCTTGAAAGAACTCACCAAAAAGGAAAGAGAATTAAATCAAAAAAATGAGGAACTACTCAAAGAAATAGCTATCCGCAAAGAGATTGAAGAAGCTCTGCGGAAAAGCGAAGAGGCATTGAAAATTCAAGCAATAACGGATTCACTAACCGGACTTTATAACAGAAGACATTTCCATGGACTCGCTGAAATTGAAATTAAAAAATCACTTAGATACGTTCACCCCCTCTCGGTGATTATGTTTGATATCGACTTTTTTAAGCTGATTAACGATACATATGGGCATTCCATTGGAGATTCAGTTCTGAAAATGATAGCAGAGATTATGAAAAAGAATCTCAGGGCAACTGACATCCCTGCCCGATACGGGGGTGAGGAGTTTATTGTTTTACTCCCCCAAACTTCTGTCTTAGAAGCCGCTGCTACTGCAGAAAAACTAAGAAAGCTAATAGAAAACACTGCAATACAGGCAGAAAATCACGAGATAAAAGTTACCGCAAGCTTTGGTGTCAGCGACTACCTCGGAAAGACAGATTCTAAAGAACTTGAAGTAATACTCTCAGATTTTATCAGCACAGCTGACCAGACTTTGTATGCCTCAAAAAATGCCGGCAGAAACAGAGTAACAGTTTATGAGCCAAAAGAGGTAATTAAAAATACTTAATTAATACTTCCCTTTTAATAAAGTTGCGCAAGGAATCCCTATCATTAAAAGCTCGTCTTAAAAATAGAGAAAGCAACAGCTGTTTCTCTTTAAATCAACCCTCCCCCTGATTTAATTTTCAATCAATAGATATAATCTATTTACAATATAGATTAAAATGATATATACTTTTACGAGTAATCTGACGCTATGCAAAATCGTTGTCTTTTTTAGATACATGTCCGACATCAATAATAACAACCGTTTGATTGGTGCGAAGATAGCCACAAAATAGAGGAGGAATAGTTACTGGATGAGAATCAGAAAATACCGAGAAGAAGTATTCTAATAAGAAAGCAGGGGCATTAGGTGATGTGCCACACTTTGTTTAAAATTATTTTCATATTTATAAGAGTACTAATTAATCCTTATTAAAAAGCGCCTTCACGAAGGACTGTGGTTCAAAGTCTCTTAAATCATCTACGCCTTCGCCAATGCCGATAAGCTTGATAGGGATATTAAATTCCTTGTTTATCGCAAATACAATGCCGCCTTTTGCAGTGCCGTCCAGTTTAGTCAACGCAATGCCTGTAATGCCTATTGCCTCGTTGAAGATATGAGCCTGCCTTATAGCATTTTGTCCTGTGGTTGCATCAACGACGAGTAAAGTCTCGTGTGGCGCATTAGGCAGGGATTTTTTTATAACGCGGGTTATTTTTTTAAGTTCTTCCATAAGAGGCGTCTTGGTGTGAAGTCTGCCAGCCGTGTCAATGATTACAACATCAAACTTGCGATGCTTTGCGGCTTCAACCGCGTCAAAGGCTACCGCTGCTGGGTCTGAACCACTCTGGTGTTTTATTAAGTCAGCGCCAGTTCTATTAGCCCAAATCTCAAGCTGTTCAATCGCAGCGGCCCTGAATGTATCACCTGCAGCGAGAATCACTGAATAACCTTCTGATTTAAAACGGGAAGCAAGTTTTCCGATCGTTGTCGTCTTGCCAGAACCGTTAACGCCTACAGTGAGAATGACGAAAGGTCTTTCATTAGAAACTTTTAATGGCTGAAAAGCTCCAAGAGACCTTGACATCTCGGCTTTAATAATTTCCCTGACATTCTCTGAATGGTGTAATTGGTCTTTTTTGATTTTTTCTCTGATGCGGTCTGTTATCTCACCTGCTGTTTTCGCACCAACATCAGAGGCGATCAAAATTTCCTCAATGTCTTCTAATGTCGTCTCATCAATCTTTCTGTCAAAAACTACCTCTTCTATCTTGTCAACAAGATTTTTCTTTGTCTTAGCAAGACCAGCCTTTAATTTGTCAAAAAATCCCATATTTCTACCTTTTTTAGAAAATTTAGAACTTACACATCAAAAGCTAAGGCGAAGCCAGCCCATATTTAGACCGCTTCGCCTTTTTTCTAATGACTATAAGCCCACTAAGAACCTATTTAAAATCTATACTGCAGCTGCCACCTGAAGAAAAGGGCGTTATTTGCATTGGAATTATAGAAATTCTTGGGGACAAAATACTCTGCAAGCAGGTAGCCGTCAATATTCTTTGTGAACTTATGATTCAGCATAGCTTGTGGTAAATGTCCTCTGTCTTTCCCACTGTTTGAAAACATCGCGGGATTAAGTCCCTGTGTGCTCTGGTCAGCCCTCAAATAGTTATACCATACCGAAAGATTTGTATTTGCAGAGAAATTCACTTTCACGTTTGCCCTGTATATTTGCATATTAGTCCAGTAGGCAGGAATTCCTCCGCTTTCTCTCATGGTTTCATTAACGAGAGTGAAGACTATAAGCTCACTCCATTGAGGCCATCTCGAAAAGAGCGGGTTAAATCCCTCATGTTTTGCAGTTGATGGCTTATCTCCTGAAAGATATACAAATCCAATATCAAATTCTGGCTTAAGGTCAACCTTCTCATATTTGCGGCCTACAAAGAAATAACCGCCCATGCCTCTTCTATCTCTGCCGCCGTCATACTCTCCAAACTGGTAGGCTAACTCGCCCCTGAATCTCCATGTATCATATTTATAAACCGCCCTCATGCCTAAAGTGTTTAAATCTAATTCAGGAATTGTAGCAGTTCCGACTCTGAATTGATCCTCTTTTTTATAAATGTAATAAGGCTCTAGCGAGAGATTATCGGTAACCTTGCTTTTGCCATATACGAAAAATCCCTTCTCATCAGATGTATTAAGCCTCCTCTTATTCACCTCATAAAGAGATGGCAGATAGATGTCTCTGACAGGGTTAGTAAGATAAACGAAGTCAACACTGTGGTTTGGATTAATCTTCCAGATAACTCTTGCGGCATTGAAGTAAAATGTTCTTGAGCCATCTACTGGAGTGCCGTCCATTATAAGGAAGCCTTCGCCATGAGTCATAAGGAAGTCCTGTCTGCCGATTCTGACGTCAACTGGCAGTTTGAAGACATTCTTAAAGTCGGCATAGAGATTGTCAATGACGATTTCATCTTCTGCAAAACTGTTTAAAGACGCTGTGCGAGAATTGATGTAATACCTAGCCTCATTGGTCAGCTTGAGGTATGCTGAAAAGTCCTTATCAACATTAACCTGCCCCCATACAGATGTCCTCAGCCTGAAAAAGTTCTCATTTTTGACATTGAGAGTATCCAGGTCAAAGGCATTCTCCCATAACTCCTGTCTGAGCCTTATGCTGCCGCCATATTTGAACTCAACAGCGGCTAAGGCGTCAGATACTACCATTACGCCTGAAAGCAAAATCAAAAAACATACTATTAAAAACCTCCTCCCCATACAACCTCCTCCTTTTTTAGGAAAAAATAAAAGATGCCGTGAAAATTTATGAAGTATATCATAAAAGAAAAATTTTTTAAATAAATGTTTTTGCCCGGATCCCGATATAGAAATTCCACAAACCTATTTCTGAGGTAATTTTAATGTTTTTT
>Ga0209721_1000472_pt1 | contig 36384 bp, 25 predicted proteins | sample TshhotsprinmetaG_FD_184139 | JGI IMG/M metagenome (GOLD analysis project Ga0209721, IMG submission 184139) | Hot spring microbial communities from South Africa to study Microbial Dark Matter (Phase II) - Tshipise hot spring metaG (SPAdes)... | ecosystem: Environmental > Aquatic > Thermal springs...
AAATTTCGTAACTCAACAAGCTTCATAATAAATAAATAAATCGATCGTAATTACAAAATGTCACTCAACTTATCATAGTTTGAGTGACATTTTTTATTTTTCTTAAATTTCCTCAAATAACTTATTTTCGCAATAATTTATGACCAAGAACAACGTAAAATATATTTTCATAACGGGAGGTGTTGTTTCGTCATTAGGCAAAGGAATATCAGCAGCGTCTCTTGGATTGCTACTAAAATCTCGTGGATATAAAGTTACGATTCAAAAATTTGACCCTTATATAAATGTTGATCCAGGAACAATGAGTCCGTTTCAACATGGAGAAGTTTATGTTACTGATGATGGTGCTGAAACCGACTTGGATCTAGGACATTATGAAAGGTTTCTTGATATTAACACAAGTAAATATAATAATACTACTGCGGGTCAGATATATTTCGAGGTTATAAGTAAAGAAAGGCGAGGAGAATATTTAGGTTCTACAGTTCAGGTTATTCCTCATATTACTGATGAGATAAAACGACGAATTACTTTTCTTGGAAATACAGGTGAATATGATATCGTTATGACCGAGATTGGGGGGACAGTTGGTGATATTGAAAGCCAACCATTCATTGAAGCAATGCGACAGTTGATGCTATCGTTAGGGAGGAAAAATGCAATTTGTATTCATGTTACTCTTGTTCCGTTCATTCAAGCTTCTGGTGAGTTGAAAACTAAACCGACGCAACATTCAGTTAAGAACTTACTCGAGTTAGGTGTCCAACCTGATATCATTATCTGTCGTTCAGAGAAAAAACTACCAAATGAAATAAAATCGAAAATAGCTCTTTTCTGTAACGTTCAACCTAACGAGGTAATATCTGCACCTGATACGTTCTCCATCTACGAAGTTCCCTTGATTTTACAAAAAGAAAAATTAGATGAACTAGTTCTAACGAAGTTAGAGTTGAAAAAAGGAAAACCGCAACTAAAAAATTGGATTAAATTTGTAGAAAGAATCCGGCAACCAAAGGATGAGGTAAATATTGGTATATGTGGAAAATACGTGGAGTTGCATGATGCATATAAGAGTATATTAGAAACGTTCGTTCATGCTGGTGCGGAAAATAATTTAAAAGTTAATATAAAGTGGTTACGGGCTGAAGATTTTGAAGCACTTGAGCCAAATATCTTAATGAAAAATGTTTGTGGTTTACTGGTACCAGGTGGTTTCGGCGAAAGGGGAATTGAAGGAAAAATTAAGGCAATTCAATATGCCAGGGAGAACAAAATCCCATTTTTTGGAATTTGTCTTGGAATGCAATGTGCAGTTATTGAATTTGCACGAAATGTCTGTGAATTAAAACATGCAAATAGTACTGAGTTCAAAAAAACAAAACAGAATGTAATTGACCTAATGCCGGAACAAAAAAAAATAACAGGATTAGGTGGTACCATGAGACTAGGCGCTTATAAATGTAAAATTAAACCTGGTACTAAGGCATACAGAGCATATGGAACCGAATTGATTTCCGAACGTCACAGGCATAGGTATGAAGTAAATAATAATTTTCAACAAATTTTAAGAAAACATGGAATGGTATTCAGTGGGGTCTCTCCAGATGGTAAATTAGTGGAGATAATAGAATTAAATGATCACCCATGGTTTTTGGGATGCCAATTTCATCCTGAACTAAAGTCAAGAGCATTAAAAGCACATCCACTTTTTCGTGAGTTTGTTAAGGCTTCCTACAAATTCAAACTAGAAAACTCTATAAAAATTATAAAGAAGCATTAATGACATTATCATTCTTTAAGAATATTCTTCTAATAATTTTACTTAATCTATTTGGGGCATTTGATAAAATATATTCACAATCAAATACATCAAGTTTTGAAACAAAGTTGGCGAACGCTATAGATTTACTTTTCAATTTTGAATTTGAAAAAGCAGAAATCGCGCTAAATAAATTAAGAATAGAAAATAAACATGATTTAAAACCTGAACTTTTTACTTTAAAACTCTATGTATGGAAATACGTAGGCGATAGAAGTCAAGATGATTTTGAAAAATTCAAAACTCTTTTTGACGAAATACTTGATAAAGCAAAAAAGAGAATTCATACCAATGAGAAAGATTATGATGCTTATTATATTTTGGCTACCATTTATGGATATCGATCCATTATGGATTTAATGACAAGAAATTATTTAAATGGGGTATTTTCTGCTAACAAATCATTAAGTTGGGCTGAAAAATTGATTTCCAAAAAATCTGATTATTATGACGCTTATCTTTGGAGGGGAATTTTCAACTTTCTTTTAACACAAGTGCCATCTACCGTAAGAACAGTGTTAAGTACTCTAGGATTATCTGGTAATCTCAAACAAGGTATAAACGATTTAAAGCTTGTAACGGAAAGAGGCACTTATTCAAAAATTGAGGCAATGTATTTTTTATCTCAATTTTATTCTTCATTCTTACTGGAAAATTTGAAAGCAAAAGATTTATTAATTGACTTATATCAAAAGTATCCAGATAATGAACTTTTCTCATATTCACTTGCTGCAGAATTTCTCAAAGCGGATTTGCCAAATGAGGCAGCAAAAATTCTTGAACAATTAGTTTCTAATAAGAAATTTAAAATTCAGTCTTTAAAAAATTTTTCCTTATTTATTTTAGGTGATAGTTATTACTACCAGAATGAATTCCTAAAAGCAAAATATTACTATAAAAAATTTATTGAACTTGAAGAACAAAAAAATTATAAGACAACAGCAAATTTTCGACTTGGAGTAAGTGAATTTTTCACAGCAAATGTGGAGGCAAGTAAAAAAATTTTTGCAATGAATTCTAATCAAAAGGTGACAATAGATGAGGATAAGTTATATAAAAAATTTTCTGCAAACGTTATCTTAAAAAGTTATGATACAAGTCTAGTTAAAATCTTTCGTACTTATAACTTGATTAAATCTGGTAAATACTTAAAAGCATTAGAAGAATTAAATGAACTTCAACAATTGAATCTTAAGGAACATTCAAATTTAATAAAATATTATTCAGCCCTCTCAAATTATAAATTGAATAGGCTAAATGAAGCTAAAAAACATTTTATTGAACTTATCAAAATTAATGAAACCCACGATTTGTGGATAAATGGTTTTTCATACTTATATCTTGGGGTGATTGAATTAAAAAGTGGAAATACAACTTCAGCTAAAAAATATTGGAAAGAACTTCAAGAATTAAAAGGTTTTGAATTTGAAAATTATTTGAAATCTGTTGCCAGAAACCTTATTGCTTACAATACGAACCCTTAATTTATTTAAAAATTCTTGATAAATTGATAAAATTTTAATGAATGACTAAATTGCTTTTGATGAAATGAATGATAGGAAATTCAGAATTGCTGTTTTTGCTTCAGGTAGAGGTTCTAATTTGCAGGCAATAATTGATGCAATATCTCACAAGAAATTGAACTGTGAGATTTGTTTTGTTCTAAGTAATAATTCTAAGGCTTTTGCATTAGAGATTGCAAGAAATAATAATATTCCGGCCATTCATCTAAGTGAAAAAAATTTTCACAAAGATAATTTTGTGAATTCTTTGATAGATGTTTTGGATCAATATATGCCTGATCTGATTGTATTAGCAGGTTACATGAAATTAATTCCCGAGTCAATCTTAAAAATTTGTAGAAATAAAATTATAAATATTCATCCAGCTCTACTACCAAAGCACGGTGGACAAGGTATGTATGGTATGAACGTTCATCGATCGGTATTTCAAGCAGGTGAAAAGATTTCGGGAGTAACAGTGCACTTGGTTAATGAAAAATATGATGAAGGTAAAATTATATTCCAAAAAGAAGTTGATATAAGTGATTGTAAATCACCAGAGGAAATTGCTGAAAAAATCTTGAAATACGAACACGAACTTTACCCTTATGTTATTCAAAAAATAATTGACAAAGAAATAATATTATCCGAATAATTAAGATGAATTTATTAAGAATTGAGCGAGCTTTAATAAGTGTTTATGATAAAACAAATTTACTTTCTTTTGTTAAGGAATTAAGAAATTTTGGGATTACAATTTATGCATCGGGAGGCACTTATAATTTCTTAAAGAATAATGGATTTATAGTTAATTCAACAGAAGAGTTAACAGGGATCGTTTCTATTCTTGATGGTAGAGTTAAAACATTACATCCCTCCATACACGCATCAATTCTTGCAGATAAAGGAAACGAAAATCACCTGAAGCAATTGCAAGAAATGAATTTAAATCCGATCGACCTGGTTGTTGTAAATTTTTATCCATTTGAAAAAGTTGTTGAGCAAAAAAATATTTCTGAATTAGATATTATAGAAAATATAGACATTGGAGGACCAACTTTAGTTCGTTCAGCAGCAAAGAACTTTAATTCTGTTATTGTAGTCACAGAACCAGGGCAATATGATGTGCTAATTGAGGAACTAAATTTCAATAACGGCTTTGTTACACTAAATACAAGAAGAAAATTTGCAGAAAAGGCTTTTCAAAAATTAACGAAGTATGATATTGAGATTTCTAACTATTTCAATAAAGATAATTTTTTCAACCTGAGTCTTAATCTGGAAAAAACGTTACGATATGGTGAAAATCCCCATCAGTTTGGGTGGCTTTATGGCGAATTCGAATCAATCTTTAATTGTATCCATGGCAAAGAACTTTCGTACAATAATATTCTTGATATTACATCTGCAATGGATGTGGTACTTGAATTTGATGAGATTGCTTGTGCAATAATTAAACATAACTCTCCCTGTGGTGTTGCACTTGGCAATTCAACATTTGAAGCTTATGAGAAAGCTCTTAAATGTGATCCTGTTTCTGCATTTGGCGGAATTGTCGCTTTCAACAAACCAATTGATGAAGATACTGCAAAAAAACTAAATGAAATATTTCTTGAGTTAATTTTACTACCTGAAATCTCTGACTCTGTTCTAAGTATTTTGAAGATTAAAAAAGATAGAAGATTAGTTATTTATTCAATTGATAAAATTAAACATTGGCAAAATAGATACACTAAAGAATTCAGGTCAATCACTGGTGGAGTTGTAGTTCAAACTAAAGATTTGGTTAGCATTGTTGATGACAAAATCCAAATTGTTAGTGATTCCATTCCAGATGATAAGGAGTTAGATGATATGAAATTTGCCTTTAAGGTATCAAAGCATGTTAAATCAAATTCCATTGTAATTGCGAAAGGAAGAAAAACAATTGGAATTTGTGGTGGGCAAACATCTCGGGTTGATTCAGTAAGATTTGCAATTTTTAGAGCCAAACAATTTAATCACAACCTGAAAGACGCAGTGATGGCTTCTGACGGTTTTTTTCCTTTTTATGATGGTATCGAGCTAGCAGCTAAAGAAGGGATTAAAGCTATCATTCAACCTGGTGGTTCGATAAGAGATAACGAGATAAAAGATTTCGTTAATAAAAATAAAATAAAAATGGCTTTTACAAATATTAGACACTTCAAACATTAAGGGTGAGTAATGGGACTTTTCAATTTATTTTCATCGGATATTGCAATTGATCTTGGGACTGCAAATACTTTGATTTATATAAGGGGAAAAGGAATAGTATTAAATGAACCATCTATTGTGGCTTTTGATAAGAATACAAAAAAAATTATCGCCGTTGGAAATCAAGCAAAAGAAATTCAAGGTCGCGAGCATAGAGATATCAAAGTTAGCAGACCTTTGAGAGATGGCGTAATAGCAGATTTTGAGATCGCCGAGGGTATGTTGAAAACGTTTATTAAAATGAGCAAAGGTAGTTTATTGCCAAGCAGAAGAATTATTATTGCCGTACCCACTGGTATTACTGAAGTTGAGAAAAGAGCTGTGCGTGATTCAGCTGAACATGCTGGGGCGAAAGAAGTTCATTTAATAAGTGAGCCCATGGCCGCTGCTATAGGCATCGGTTGTGATGTTGAATCACCTGTTGGTAATATGATAATAGATATAGGTGGAGGTACTACTGAAATTGCCGTCATTGCACTTTCAGGTATAGTTGTTGACGAATCTATACGAATTGCTGGCGATGAAATGAATAATTCCATTCAGCAGTTTTTCAAGAAAAATTATAACATACTAATAGGTGAAAGAACTGCCGAAATAATTAAGATACAAGTTGGTTCTGCCGTTCCATTAAAAGAAGAAATTATATTACAAGTGAAAGGGCGGGATTTGATTCAAGGTATTCCAACATCTTGTGAAGTGAGTTCAGAGGAAATTCGTGAAGCTCTTAAAGAACCAATTAATCAGGTAATTGAAGCGATTAAAGTTACTTTAGAAAATATCCCCCCGGAATTAAGTGCAGATATTTTAGATAGGGGAATAATGTTAACTGGTGGAGGTGCGTTACTTAAGGGACTGGATGAAAAAATCAGGTTAGAAACAAACTTACCTGTTCACGTTGTTGATGACCCTTTAACAGCAGTTGTTCGAGGAGTTGGAAAAGTCCTCGAAAATTTTGATAAGTACGAAAAAGTTTTAATGCGAAGTAGAAGATATTAAAATGATATTTTGGATTGTTCGCTTCATAAATTTATATAGGCAATATATAATACTTGCACTTCTAATAATAGCTTCTCTTTTACTTATAAGTATAAACGAGTCAAGTTCAATCAAACCTATTAGAAAATTTTCCCTGGTTTTACTTTCTGTTACTAAATCGTTTTTCTCTCCTCTGGATGAAATTTTTCACGTTAAATCAGATAACGAAAAACTTTCACGAGAAAATGCAGAGCTTCTAATCCGAAACCAAATGCTTATAAAATATAAACTTGAAAATGATGAACTAAAAAAACTTCTTAATTTTATAGAACAGAATCCACCTAGCTTCGTTTTGAGTAAAGTTTTAGTTAAAATGTATGATGCAACTGGTAATAAAATTGTAATTGATAAAGGTTATGAAAATGGAATTAACTTAAATTCTACTGTTTTAGGATACAATGGATTATTAGGTAAAGTTACAGAAGTTCAAAAAAATCACTCGATAGTTAGTTTAATAAATAATACTTCCGTCAGAATCAGTGTTCGCTCCTTAAGAAATAATACTTTAGGTATCCTTGCTTGGGATGGACAGAAATTTAAAGTTTATAACGTTAATAAATCCGCTGATGTTCAGATAGGAGACGTATTTTTAACTTCTGATTTTTCTACTATTTTTCCTTCAGATATTCCTGTAGTTAAGGTAAAGAGTATTGCATTACCAGAAGGGCTACTATTTTTTGACATTACGGCAGAACCTACTGTAGACATAGATAACATTCGATATGTAATTGTAACTACGGAAGAAAAAATAAAAACATCTTTTATATTTCAAGATTGATCGATGTATAAAGATATTTTAATTAATATTTTATTGTTATTTTTTTTAACCATCATTCAAGTGACGATAATTGAGCTTATTGCTATTAATCAGATAAAACCAGATCTAGTATTAATTGCTTTAATTTACATAACTCTTCGAGAAGGGCAAATACCGGGGATAATTTATTCGTTTTTTGCAGGTGTAATTTTAGACATCCTTGGTAACGGTATAATTGGGTCGAATTCATTTTCAAAAGTGATTGTAATGTTTGTTGTTGGTTATTTTCATGACCCTTTTTCAATAACTAGTTTTCGAATTGATTTGCGTTTTCCCTTGATAGTTTTAATATCAGCAATAGTTGATAGAATTTTATATATTTTTATAACTTTAAGTTTAGATTTTAATGAACTTATCAATCTAATGATTGGATATGGAATTCTTCCTGCAATTTTTACTGCAATTACAAGTTTATTGACTTTAATATTTACGAAAAGAGGTGCAATTAGCACATGACAGCTTATCGGGATTTATCCCCCAAAAGAAGGTCAATTATCATTTCAGTACTTTCTGTGGTAATTTTTCTATCGCTTGGTTTTCGTCTATACCAATTGCAAATAATTGAACACGAAAAACACAAAACAACTTCTGAGAAAAATGCTATCAGAGAAAAATTGATCGAACCTTATCGTGGAATTTTTTACGATAGAAACTGGGAAATTTTAGTTGATAACGAACCGGGATATACTCTAAGAATTACACCTTATTATTTTGATACAAGTACAATTCCTTTAATTGAAAGTTTTTTCAAATTTAAATCTGGTTATATAAAGTCATTATTAAAAGTAAATAGAAATTTTTCACCTTTTATACCAATAAGAATACTTAGAGGATTAAACTTTGAACAGGTTAGCTGGCTTGAAGAAAATAAAGAGCAGCTGAAAGGTGTTGATTACATAGTTGATATGAAAAGAACTTATCCTTTTGGTGTAAAGGGCTCTCATCTTTTTGGTTATTGTAAAGAAATATCCCGATCTGAGTTAGAGGCTAATAAAGAAATTTATACTTTAGGGGACTTTGTAGGGCACACAGGACTCGAAAAATATTATGAACAACTTCTGCGTGGAAAGAAAGGCCGGCAGTTTATTTATGTTGATTCACGAGGCAGAGAAATTGGACCTGTTAACAATGGTAAGAATGATATTCAGCCTGTTGCTGGATATAACGCCCAACTTACAATCGATGGTGATTTACAAAAACTTGCCGAAGAATTACTTGATGGGAAAAGTGGAGCAATAGTTGCTATTGATCCTCAAAATGGTGAGATACTAACTTTAGTGAGCAAACCTGATTTTGATTTATCGCTTCTTGCAGGTCATACTCCATTATCATTTTGGCGTGAACTAAATCAAGATAAAAGAAAACCATTATTTAACAGAGCAACAAGCTCAATATACCCACCTGGTTCATGTTTCAAACCTGTTTCTTCAATCGCTGCTTTGCAGGATAAAATCATTGATGAAAAGTATTTATATACATGTGGAGGTGGATTTTTATTCGGAAATAATTTTTACAAATGCATGGGTTCACATGGTTCAATAAATGTTGTTCATAGTATTGAAAAATCATGTAATACTTTTTATTTCAGTTTAATTCTTAAAATAGGTTTTGATAGGTGGACAAGATATGGTGACTTATTTGGATTTGGGAAAAAGACTGGCATCGATATTTATGAGGAAACGCCTGGAATACTTCCATCGACGCAATATTATGATAAAGTTTATGGAAAGAATAAATGGACAAAAGGCTATATTGTGAGTTTAGGTGTTGGTCAAGGTGAATTAGGAGTAACTCCACTTCAAATGGCACAGTATGTAGCCGCAATTGCAAATGGTGGGACTATCTATAGACCTCATGCTGTTAGAAAACTTTTTAATCAAAATGCCATTCCGAAAGAAATTTATGTTAAGGTTGAAGGTAAAAATTTAGGTATCAGAAAGGATGTAATTGAACTTGTAAGAAGGGGAATGTATTTGGTTGTTAACGGTTCTGGAACAGCGCCACATGTAAAAATACCGGGAATTGATGTAGCGGGAAAAACTGGTACTGCACAAAATCCACATGGAAAGGATCACGCTTGGTTTATTGGGTTTGCTCCTTTTGAAAATCCTTCAATTGCAATTGCGGTAGTTGTAGAAAATGCTGGATTTGGTGGAGCTGTTGCAGCTCCAATTGCTAGGGAACTAATCAAATTTTATCTAAGAGATAAAAATAAAGATGATCAAATTCTTGCAGCTAAATAATTCTATAAAAGAGAAGGTCGAAACTGGTATTACTGATAAACTAGATTTTTATCTATTGTTTTCATCAGTATTGCTAATTGTATTCGGCTTACTTTCCATCTACTCATCTACATATAATATACTTCCTCTCCATATTAATTTTTATAAACAATTAATTTTTGCGATAGCTGGAATTGGTATAGGATTAATTGTTTATTTCTTACCACCAAAGTTTTTCGATTTACTTTCTATACCTTTTTACTTATTCTCATTATTTCTTCTGATTCTAGTAATCTTCTTTGGTAAGAAAGTTTCGGGAAATCAGAATTGGTTAACCTTTGGCTTTATTTCTTTACAGCCTTCGGAAATTGCAAAGTTTGCTGTAATACTCGCCCTTGCTCATCTTTTTAATAAGGAATATTTTAATATTAACAGTATAAAAGGTTTTTTAATGTCCGGTTTAATTGTTGCTGTTCCGACGATATTGATAATTTTTCAAAAGGATATTGGAACTGCCCTCGTATTTTTCTCGATATTTGTTTTTGGTCTATTTTGGAGCGGATTATCAGCATTTTCAGTTTTTGTATTAATAAGTCCTGCAATAGCCTCATTTGCATCAATACTCGGAATAATTCCTCTACTACTTGTATTAACTTTGATTATTTTAATTTTAATTTATTTTAAGCGAGATTTCTTCCTATCACTGGGAATATTCGCACTCAATCTTTCGGCAGTAGTAATTACTGAGTTATTGTTCCATTTGCTATCTCCTTATCAAGTGAATAGGATTAAAAATTTTCTGGATCCAAATTTTGATCCTTTAGGAAGTGGTTATAATGCAATTCAAGCGAAAATCGCGGTTGGTTCAGGTGGTTTATTTGGTAAAGGATTTTTAGCAGGCAGTCAAACTCAACTAAAATTCATTCCTGAGCAATGGACTGATTTTATTTTTTGTGTAGTAGGTGAAGAAATTGGGTTTCTAGGTAGCATTTTTATTTTGATTTTATATTTTATTTTAATTTCGAGAATGATTTACATTGCAAGAACAAATGATTCTTTATTTCGAAGTAGTATTGTTATTATGATTGTGTCGGTTTTTTTAACTCATATTTTCATCAATATTGGAATGACAATTGGACTTGTTCCGGTTATTGGAATTCCTTTGCCTCTTATGAGTTATGGCGGTAGTGCACTTGTGACAAACATAGTTATGATAGCCACTGCACTAAATTTCTATGCTGCTAGAAATAGATATTCTTGAATATCTTTTTTTTAATTAATTTGCAAAAAATTTAACACGTTTACACACATAGTGAGGTTAGATCAATGATTAAACAAATCACTTACCTTGTTGCTATTTTTCTTATAACTTTTAATATGTCATTCGCCGGAAACACTGGTAAGATTGCAGGCAGAGTAATTGATAAAGATTCAAAAGAACCGATTCCTTTCGCGAATGTCATTGTCGAAGGAACTCAATTAGGCTCAGCTACAAATCTCAAGGGAGAATTCGTAATTCTTAATGTGCCTCCTGGAATTTATACCGTGTCTGCATCAGTTGTCGGCTACCAAAGAAAATCAATCACAGATGTCCGAGTAAATGTAGATTTCACTACACGAATTGAATTTGAATTAACACAAGGATCTATTGACTTACCACCTGTGGTAGTTCAAGGTGAAAGGAATCCACTTATCAGACAGGATTTAACAAATCCAGTTGCATCAATTACTTCTGATAAAATTGATGAATTACCAGTAGATCAAATTTCTGATGTTATTAAGTTACAAGCTGGAGTTGTTGTTGGTAATGATGGAGATTTACATATCCGTGGCGGTTATGGGAATGAGATCGCCTATACACTGAATGGAATAACGTTAAACGACCCATATTTAAATAGAAGATCTGTCGGTCTTGCCACAAATGCTGTTCAAGAAGTATCTGTATCGAGCGGAACATTTAGTGCAGAATATGGAAATGCATTAAGTGGAGTTGTTAATTATGTAACTAAAGAAGGGCCAAATAGATATACTGCCAGCATTCGAGCTTATAGCGGCGATTTTATTTCAAATAGAAAAGAGTTATTTGAGCAAATTGAAAAGATAGACCTATTAAATAGAGCTAGATCTGAATTCACATTTGGAGGTCCTGTCCCATTCTTTTCGAATAAATTAACATTCTTTTTATCAACTGTATATGAAAATTTTAAAGGCTCAATATATGGTAAAAGAATTTACAGACCTACTGATTCGTATCTGGAAAGAAATAATTTCACTTCTGGTGATTATAGATATGGCACATCTACACAAAGTTATTTCTTCAATCCCTACTCTAAAGATTCATCTGGATTACCGACTGGTGATGGAGCATTGATACCTATGAATTGGTCAAGGTCATTTAATTTTCAAAGCAATCTTATTTTTAAACCAATTCCAACGATTAAATTTAAATATGAATATGTTATCGAGAACGGTAGATCTCAAGATTATATCCGTTCCTATAAATTCAATCCTGATGGTAGACCAACAAATTATAGCAACGGTTACATTCATGCGATAGATTGGACTCATACAGTTACAAATAACCTATTTTATACATTTAAGATGTCATTTAGTGATAACTATTACAAATCTTATTTGTATGAAAATCCTTTAGACGAAAGATATTTACCATCGCTTTATCTAAGAACTTTGGGTAATACAACCTTCTACACCGGTGGTACAAACAATGAAAGATTTTATCGCAAAACTCAAACATTAGGTATTAAAGGCGATTTAGTGGCGCAATTATTTGATGTGCATGAAGTTAAGATGGGTTTTGAAATTAGAAAACACAGATTAAATGTTGAAAGTTACACACTTCAAGTGGGTTACATTAATCAATCAGGGGAATTCACAACACTTACTCCTGCCAATTTATTGTACGATACATTGTTATTAGTAAGGCAGGTTCCAAAAGATACATCTCTTTACACAAGTTATGAAAGATTGCCAGTTCAAGCAGCAGCATACATTCAAGACAAAATTGAGCTTGCTTCTTCAATGATATTGAATGTAGGTTTGCGTTATGAATATTTTAATCCTGCTGCTCAATACAATCCATTTGTAAGTAGAGATCTAAGCGAGTTAAAAGCTGGTTCAATAACAATTGGAGCTCGTGATGCTAAACCAAAACACAGACTAAGTCCACGATTTAGCATTTCTTATCCTATTACAGATCGAGGTGTAATTAGATTTTCTTATGGACATTTTTATCAAGTACCTTCACTCAGTAGTTTATATAGAAATCCATATTATTTCGTTGCTAACTTTGGCGAAAATCCAACTTTTGGAAATCCAAATGTTGAACCACAGAGAAGTGTTCAATATGAACTAGGTCTCCAACAATTACTGACTGATGATCTAAAGCTTGAAGTAACTGGGTTTTATAAAGATGTAAGTAATTACATTTACACTCAACAGATCTATACTAATGAAGGAAGAGCATTTTATCTTTTAACTAACCTGGCTTATTCAAGCAGTAAAGGTATCACAATATCATTACTTAAAAGAAGAACTCCTCAAGATTTCTTCTCTGCATCTTTAGATTATACTTTCTCAATTGCTGAAGGAAATAGAACTTACCCAGAAGACGAGATTTTCTTCAGTGAAAAAAGTGGCAAACAAAGTGAGACATTTTTGGTTCCTTTTAGTTTTGATAGAAGTCATGTTATCAACGGAACTTTAACATTCTCTCGACCAAATAACTGGATAGCGTCATTTATTGGAAACTTTCAAACGGGAACTCCATATACACCTATCTTTCCTTCAAACATTGTAAATATCACTTTTGAGCAGAATAGTGCTCGTCAACCTATTCAATGGAATGTGGACTTTAAATTTGAAAAGATTTTCACATTTATGAATTATAAACTTTCATTATTCTGTCAGGTTGAGAATCTATTTGACACTGAGAACGAATTGTTTGTTTATGCTTCGACTGGAAGGTCGCGATCGGCAATTGAAGAGAAAGATATTAAAATTACATTTTCTGATATTCTCCGAAGATTACGGAGAGGCGATTCTGGTTTGATTCCACTTAAAGAAATTGAAAATTATTACTCTTTGCGGCCTGAAAGAGTTAACAGACCGCGGGAAGTAAGATTAGGTTTTCAATTAATTCTTAACTGAATTTCTTGAAGGAGAATTGGGATATGAAAAAAGTAATCATTTTTTTTAGCTTGATAGTATTTTCTACAACATTATTTGGACAAAAAAGAGATGAATACGGTAATTATATTCTTAAAGAATTAACCGAAAAACAAGCTCTAAAGATTTTTGGTAAGCCGGGTGAAAGGCTCAACAAAACATTAGGAAATCCTAGATTAATCAAAGAAAGCATTATTCAAGGAAATAAAGTTAAAACCGTTCTTTTCAATTATGGTTCAATCTGTGCACCAAATTATTTAGGTAACATTGCTGATTTGGTGTGGAATGGATTAGGCTATGGTTTTGAATTTGGACCTTTAGCCGCGGCAGAGGTTGTCTTAGAAAACGGTGATACTTTACACATTGTTGATGATTCGTTCATACGGACTTTTCAAGGAGATTACGACCCTAGTGGTCGAATCAAATGGGGATGGTTACCCAAAGATGGATTTGTTGACCCAAATCAAAATGAAATTGCAAGACTTAATGCTCCTGACAAAAATGGTGATGGTAAGCCAGATAGTTGGCCTGAAAACTGGTATAATCCTAGTGCTGGTAAATATCTTTGGCCTGCGTTTTTAGGTGATATGGCTACAGCTCCGGATGAAGAAGTTTATTTCGTAATTGATGATCATACAAACGCAGAATTTCCTTATTATCCTTTCCCTGATGATTCTTCAAAGAGAGGACTTGGACTGGATATGGAAGTTCGAGTTATCCAGTTCAATAATCCCTTGGCTGAAGATATAATTTTCTTAGTTTATCAAACCACAAATTCATCACCTAAAAAATTAAATAGAGTATATTTTGGAATGCATGGAGATCCACACGTTGGTGGACCAGCAAATTACAGTGATGATAGAGCCTTTTTCATTCCACCAACTGGCCCATTAGCAGATCCATACCCGCAACGAGCCAGAAGTATGGTCTACGCCTGGGACGATGATATGAGGGGCGATGGCGGAAAATGGTGTGGTTACTTTGGATGGAAATTTTTGGAAAGCCCCAGTAAACATACTGATCTTTTTGATAATGATGACGATGGCATTTCTGATGAAAGTCCCTTTAATGATGCAGGATTTTATATTGATGGAGTTCAATATCCATTAAACTTTGGAATTTCTAACATTACTAAATACACAGAAGTCTATGGAGCTCCCAAACCAAGATGGTCAGGAGATGAAGACGGCGATTGGGATCCAGCAATTCATGATATTGGAATAGATGGAATTGGACCAGATTCACCAAATTATCCTGGCCCAGATTATGGTGAAGGGGATGGCAAGCCATCACAGGGTTGGTTCATAGATGTCAACTCAAATAATAAATATGACATTGGTGAACCATTCTCGGATGTAAGATTATCGGGTTACAAATGGGCTGGTTCTGAACCACATTTTGGTTTGAGAGATATTTCAGAATCAGATCAACTTGGTTTGACAAGTTTTCATGCGGCTGTTTACACAAATTCACTTCCTAACGTTCCCATGAACGATCCTTTAATGTGGGAATGGTTATCTTCAGAAACAATTAATCCAAATCAAGAATTACTAACTCAACCTGGCGATAATATTTTCAATTTTGGAACGGGTCCATTTTCATTAGAGCCAGGTGAAACACAAAGGTTTTCTATGTGTATCCTTTTTGGTGAAAATTTAAACGATTTAGTGCTTAATGCTGAGACTTCAACTAGAGTACTCGAAGCCGACTACAGGTTTGCTCAACCTCCTGCTAAACCAATTGTAAAAGCTGTTCCCCGTGATGGAAAAGTGATTTTATATTGGGATACAAGAGCCGAAAGTTCTATTGATCCACTTACAGGAAAGAGGGATTTTCAAGGTTATAAAATTTATCGTAGTAGGGATCCAAAATTTCAAGATGTTTACAAAATTACCGATGGCAATGGTGTTCCTTTTCTTGGGGTTCCATTATTTGATCCAAATACTGGTAAATATGCTCAATTTGATCTAATCGATTCTCTTAAAGCTTTTCACCCCGTTGAATACGCAGGTAGAGCCGTTAGATATTGGATCGGGAATAATACGGGTCTTGTTCATGAATATGTTGATTCAACAGTCACAAACGGAATTACTTACTATTATGCAGTGGTTTCTTATGATGGAGGTTCGATTGAACCTGGAAAAGAGTTACCACCATCTGAATGTCAAGCAGTCATAATTCAAGATCCAATAACTGGCGAATTAAAATTTGATGTTAATACTGTTAAAGTTACTCCAAATGAACCAGCTATTGGTACCATTACTAATTTGAATAATAATATTCAAGTCACAAGAGAAAAAGGTATTTCAACAGGTTTGATTAAAATTAGAACTTATGATAGTAAAGAAGTCAAAGATAACAATCGTTATAAAATTGAATTTACCTCCAGTAATACATTCAACTTGCTAGATGAATCAGGAGTAACTGACAAAATAATCTCAAAAGATACAGTTTTAGTTAATCTTTCGAAACAAAATATTTTATTAGGCAGTGTGGTAGTTAAAGATGAAGCTGGCAATGTAATTCCTCCAAACAAATATATTGTTAGTGCTACTACTGGAAAGATTCGCGGAAACAATACAAATGATTTGCCTGCTGGTAATGCTTTCTTTGTGAGTTATAAATATTATCCCGTTTATCAAAGTAATTACATAAAAGGAGAAGATGCAAATCCCGCTTTCGATGGAATGAGGGTTTTCGTCTTTAATGATACTCTGGGCATTGATAGGATTAATTCTGGATGGATGCCTAGTAAAAAAACAAATTTACGGGATTCAATAGTTTGGGTGCCCAGAGTTGTATCTCCAGCGAATCCACATTTACCAACTGATTTAGATTTTAAGATAGAGTTTACCAGTATGGAATTAGACCCAACAGGTAAATATGTTAATCCTGGTGATACTGTGATAGCCCAACCCTTAAATAGGCCAGCTGTGTGTCCATTCAGAATCACAATAATAACACCAGATTCTATGTACGGAAGAAAAGCTGATTATTTCATATTTGAAGGTATTCCAGCAACCCGAAACAATAATCGATGGGACCCAGGTGAAAACATTATCTTCTTCCCAAGAGTAAGAACCGGATTAAGAACTTCATATCAAATTAATTTTGATACTTTAGGTTTAGGAAATAACTTTATTCCACCATCACAAAATGATGTTTACATACTAAGAACTACAAAACCTTTCAAGACGGGGGATGTTTATAGATTTACAACTGCTGGTGAAAAATATGATTTAAAAATTGCACAGTCCAAATTGGGTAACATCTATGTTGTTCCAAATCCATATGTTGCATACTCAATTTTTGAAGAACCAGCTCGACTACCAAATAGACGTGGTGAAAAAGTGCTACAGTTCAGGAACCTACCTAAAGAATGCACAATCAGGATATATACTATTGCTGGAGAATTAGTACATACACTTTATAAAAACGACGATAGTAGTATTCTAAATTGGGATTTATTGAGTTATGAAGGTATGAGAGTAGCATATGGAGTTTATATATACCATGTGGAAGCTCCAGGTATAGGTGAGAAGATTGGAAGATTTGCCGTTATAAAGTAAAAATTCAGGGAGAAGAAAATGAAAGCAAGAATTGAAATTTCATTGATCATATTAATTTTCACAATTTCTAGTGCTTTCGCACAACTTGAAAGAAGCACAGCAAAAGTTGGTACAACTGCCGCTGCATTCTTGAAAATAGCTGCGGGTGCAAGAACAGTTGGTATGGGAGGTGCGTTTGCTGCGATGGAAAATGATATTTATTCGATTTATTGGAACCCTGCTGGAGTATCTAGAATATCTGGTTCGGGTAGTACTGCTTTCAATCATGCAAATTGGCTTGCTGATATGTCATTTAATTTTGCTGCTTTAGCAATTAATCTAGGAGATGTTGGTAGTTTAGGATTAAGTTTAACTTCTTTTAGTGTTCCAGATGAAAAAGTAAGAACAGTTGAAAATCCAGAAGGCGATGGAAGATATTGGGATGCAAGTTCATTAGCTATTGGATTAACTTACGCAAGAAATTTAACTGATAATTTTTCCATAGGATTTAATATGAAATATATCCGTGATCAGGTCTGGGACATGAGTGCAAGCTCTGTTGCCATTGATGTTGGTACTCTATACACCACTCCTTTCAATGGATTACGAATTGGTGCTAGTATTTCCAATTTTGGCACGAAAATGAGATTAGATGGAAGAAATATTTATATAAATGTTGATCCAGATGAAAATGCCAATACAGGACCAAATAACATTCCTGCACAATTAAGATTAAATTCGTATGATATTCCGCTATCATTTAGAGTTGGTTTGGCAATGGAAGTCTTTAAATCTAAATTGTTTACTTTGACTACCGCTCTGGACGCTGTTCATCCTAATGACAACACAGAATATGTTAACAGTGGAATTGAAATGAATATTAATGGTAACGTATTTCTAAGAGCAGGATATAAATCATTATTCCTGAGAGATAGTGAGCAGGGGCTTACTCTTGGTTTTGGCTTAAGTTATCCAATTGTAAATGATATTGATATTAATATTAATTATGGTTTTGCTGATTACGGTAGATTAAAAAATGTCCAATTTTTTGATGTTGTAATAAAATTTTAGTTTAGATGAAGACAGCTAACTCAAAGAAAAAGTTACACACTAATGAGTTAGCTGTCTCTGAATTAATTTTAAACCTAAACAGTAAACTTATTGAATTTTTTGGTAAACCAAGGAAGATTTCAAAATCTAATCCATTAGATATTTTAATTGCCACTATACTTTCACAAAATACCAATGATATCAATTCTCATAAAGCATTTCTTTCACTAAAGTCAGAATTTCCGGATTACAATTCCATAATTAATGTATCACAGAAGAAATTACAAAATGTAATCAAAGTTGCAGGTTTAGCCCAGAAAAAATGCAAAACAATAAAGAATTTTTTAACCAAACTTGAAAAAGACAAGGGAGAATTATCACTAAATTTCTTAAAAAAATATTCAAATGAAGATGCAATAAAATTTCTGACTTCATTCAAAGGTATTGGAGTCAAAACAGCATCATGTGTTTTACTTTTTGGAATGAATAGAAATGTATGTCCCGTTGATACACATGTATTTAGAGTTATTAACAGAGTAGGAATTATAAATCATTATGATAGAGATAAAACTTTTTTCAAACTTTCAGAAATCTTACCTAAAAAAATTGCCTACGAATTTCACACGAACATCATAAAACTTGGTAGGTCAATTTGTACAAGTAAAAATCCAAGTTGTAATATCTGTCCAATCTTTGAGTTTTGTAGTTATCAAAAGAAAAGCAAATCAAAACAACAAAATGTAAACTCTAAAAAACGAAATGTTGATTTTATGCTTCTTGATAATGTTTAAGTGTTAATGGGCATCAAGCCAATTTTTACCAATACCAATATCAACTTTAACCGGTACATTTAATGGTATTGCGTTTTCCATTTCAGTTTTAATTATTCTTTTAACAGTATCAATTTCATCTTTATAAACTTCAAAAAGAAGCTCATCATGAACCTGTAAGATCATTGCAGACTTTAATTGCAATTCTTGAAAACGTTCCGAGATTTTATTCATAGCAATTTTAATCATATCTGCTGCCGTACCTTGAATTGGCATATTAATAGCTGCTCTTTCCTCAAAAGACCTAACAGCATTATTTTTAGAATTAATGTTAGGAAGATAGCGTCTTCGCTTTTTTAGCGTTTCAACAAAACCATTTTTTTTCGCGAATTCAATGGTTGATGTGATATATTTTTTAACATTTGGATATGTTTTAAAGTATAGTTCAATTAAACTTTTTGCCTCACCTTGCGAAATTCCTAATCGGACTTTTAATCCATAACTACCAATGCCGTAAAGAATTCCAAAATTAACTTCTTTCGCTTTTCGACGCATATCAGGACTGATCTTGTCCATAGGAATTCCATATATTTTTGAAGCAGTTGCGGCATGTATATCTTTGTCTTCCCTAAAGGCCTGAATTAAATTTGAGTCTTCACTAATATGAGCAAGAATTCTTAATTCGATTTGAGAATAGTCAGCACTCAGAATTAATCTATTTTTGTCAGGAACTGAAAAAGCTTGACGAATTTCTTTACCTAAATCAGAACGAATCGGAATATTTTGAAGATTCGGTTCACTGCTTGAAAGTCTTCCTGTGGTAGTTATTGTTTGATTGAAATTAGTATGAATTCTACCAGTTTTTGGATTAATCAACTGAGGTAAAGAATCTACATATGTATTTTTTAATTTAATCAACTGCCTGTAATTTATTATATGTTCAACTATTGGATGGGAATATCTAATTTGTTCAAGTGATTGAATATCAGTTGAGTAACCTGTTTTCGTTTTTTTGGTTACCTCAAGTTTAAGTTTATTGAAAAGTATTTCTTGCAATTGTTTTGTTGAGTTTATGTTAAATTTTTCACCAGCTAATGAAAAAATTTGAGCTTCAATATTTTGAAGTTGTTTTTCAATATCAAGACTTAACTCCTTGAGCGAGTTTATATCAATATAAACACCTCGCAATTCCATAAGTGAAAGTGTTTTTATCAACGGAAATTCAATTTCGTAACAAAGAGAAAGTAGGTTATAATTCTCCAATTCCTTTTTAAGAACTTCATATAATCTGAACGTAATATCAGCATCTTCACATGAATAGATTTTAAGGTTATTAATATCAACGTTCCACATCAATTCTGAATTTTTTTTGTTACCAATTAACTCAGTTATTTTAATAGTCTCGTAGTTAAGATACTTTTTTGCCAGATCGTCTAAACTTGTTGGTCCATCAGGATTTAAAACATATGCAGAAACCATTGTATCGAAAAATGGTGGTTGAACATTTATTCCATAATTTGAAAGAACGTTAATATCATATTTCAAATTATGTCCTATCTTCAAAACGTTTTTACTTTCAAAGATATTCTTTAATTTCAATAAAACATTTTTTTCTGAATTGGCTAGTTCGTTATCATGATGATTTGAAAAAGGTAAAAAGTATGCTTTATTTTTCTCAAGACAAAAAGAAATTCCGCAAAGATTAGCTTTAATTGAATCAAGATTATCTGTTTCGGTATCAAAAACCAAGTAACCTGATCGGTTTATCTTATCGCATAAAGTTTCAATTTTTTCTTCATTATCTAAAAGTAAATATTCAGTCCCTATAATTTCGAAAGTCTTTGGTTGAGTTTTTTCAATAATTTCTTCATTAAAAAGAGATAGAGTTTCTTTCTTAAAGTTTATATCCAGCAGAGTTTCAATTCGTTTATTGAAACTTTTGATTTCTAACTCATTAAGCAAATTTTGAAGCTCTTCAATACTTGGTGTTTTTATTTTCAGTTTATTGAGATCAATAGTAATAGGAATTTGTTTATTAATCGTCACGAGTTCCTTCGAAAGATAAGCTGATTCTTTTCCTTCAAGCAATTTCTTTTTTAAACTCTCTTTCTCAATATTGTCAAGATTTGTGTAAATGTTATCTAAAGACCCAAATTGTTTGATCAAATCTAAAGCTGTTTTTTCTCCAATTCCTTTAACACCAGGAATGTTATCACTTGTGTCTCCAGTTAAAGCAAGAAAGTCAACAATTTGATTTGGAGTTAACTCATATTCTTCCAATACTTTCTTAGGATCAAAAATTTCTCCATCTTCAATAGATTTCTTCAAAGGTTTATAGACAAAGACTTTGTCCGTCACTAATTGCAAATAATCCTTATCTGGAGTTACTAAATAAACATAAAAACTCTCTTCTTTAAACTTATCGGCTAATGTGCCAATGATGTCATCTGCTTCATAACCGGGAGCAGTTATAATTTCAATACCCATCGCTCTGAGAATTCTTTTGATGTAATCTATTTGATAAATCATCTCCTCGGGCGTCTCCTGTCGAGTCGCTTTGTATTCTGGAAATTTGTGATGTCTAAATGTTTTCTCCTTAGTATCAAAAGCAACAGCAATATATTCTGGTCTTTCATTTTCAATTATCTTTAACAATGAAGAAAGAAATCCATAAACCGCGCTGGTGTTTTGATTTTTACTATTTCGCAAAGGACGAGAAATAAATGCAAAATAAGCCTTGTAAATCATTGACATTCCGTCAATTAAAACTATTTTTTTCATTTATTACCTAATTTTTTTGATAAGAATTTCCAATAAATGTAAAAAGGTAAACCAAGAGAAATTAATATTAATCCCATCATAGCATTGCTAGTATCTGAATAGAGGGTGTTACCGACAAATAAAATTGCAAATAATACAAAAACAGCAGGTAGTACTGGATAACCAATTACTTTATAAGGACGATGTGCATCAGGCATTTTGTGACGGAGCACAAAAACACCAAATGCTCCCATTCCATAAAAAAGCCATGCTGCGAAAATTACGTAATCTGAAATTGTATCAAATGTTCCTGTCAATGTTAATATACTTGACCAGATGCCTTGAACTATTAAAGAGACACCAGGAGTTGAAAATTTTTTATGGGGTTTTCCAAGAGATTTAAAGAACATTCCATCACGCGCCATAGCAAAATGAACACGCGCCGTAGAAAGAACACTACCATTCACTGCACCGAATGTTGATATAATTATTGCAATTGATATTATGGAACCACCAATTGGTCCAAAAATAGTCTCAGCCATTGTCGCTCCAACAAGTGGCGACCTTGCGATTTTATCTATTGGTAAAACATACATGTAAGCCACATTAACTATTAAATATACAGCCATAACTATTAACGTTCCTGAAGCCAATGCTTTTGGAACATTACGTTTAGGGTTTTTCACTTCCCCAGCAACAAATGTAACGTTATTCCAGCCATCATATGCCCAGAAGGCACCTGCCAATGCAAGCCCAAACATTGTCAGCATATTAAATTCGTTATGATTTGGAATTGAATCAATTGTAAGATTCGATACCTTTCCATCACCAAAAACGAAAGCAACAAAAGCAAGAGCTAGAATGGAAGCAATTTTGATAAAAGTAATAAATGTCTGAACTCCACCACCCAAAATAACTCCTACGTAATTTATACCAGTGATAAAAAGTAAACACGAAATCGCAACGGCTTTCGTTCCAAAATCTTGAAGTGGATAAATATTACCAACAAGTGGTATGTAGATGGAAAATTTTTGTACTTCTTCAGAGAGTTGGGGATACTTAACAAAATAACCAAGATATTCCGAAAAAACTACAGCAATTGATGCTTGACTACCTGTTTGAATTACTGCGAGCAATGACCATCCATAAATAAATGCAATGAAATCTCCGTACATTGCTTTAAAGTATTTATATTGTCCTCCTGTTGCATCAATCATTCCTGCAATTTCTGCATTAGTTAATGCACCAATCATCGTAAAAATACCAGCAACAAACCAGGCTAAAAGCACAAGTTCTGGTGACATAAGTTGTTCTGCCATAATGGAAGGTTTTCGAAATATACCAGAGCCAATCATCGAACCAGCAACAAGCATAGTTGCTGCCGTTACAGATAAACCTCTGACTAATCCATCTGAGGTTTTCTCAAGTGGTTGTTTCATTTTCACCTCGAATGATTGTATGAAATTATAAAATCTAATTTGCAAATCAAAAACAAAATATTGAGAATCAATTCTTTATTTTTGTGTTAATGAGACCAACATTTGCAGAAATAAATCTTTCCAATCTTATATTGAATTATGAAAACATTGCTAGACATATAGGTAAATCAATTAATATAATGCCTGTCGTTAAAGCAGATGCCTATGGCCACGGGATGATTAATTGTGTTGAAGCGTTACTTAAAGCTAAACCAAAACCACATTTTTTCGCTGTAGCATTGTTAGAAGAGGCTTTTGAGTTTAGAAAAAAATTCAAGTCAGAAAGAATTTTAGTTTTCGGCAAAATAAACGAGCCCTATTTCAAAAAGATAATTGAGTATAATATAACACCAACTTTTTACGAATTGGATTTGATAGAAAAATATAATCGTATATGTAAGGAATTTAATACAAAAGGAAAATTTCATCTAAAAATAGATACAGGCATGGGAAGAGTAGGGATTGACATCAAGTATCTTGATGATTTTATTCAACTGATCAGGCGATGTAGACACGTGAATTTAGAAGGTGTTTACACTCACTTTGCCAATTCAGATTCTAAAGATAAATCTTTTTCTTATGAACAACTTAAAAAATTTAATTATGCCATAGGTTTAATAAAACAGGAAATAAAAAATGTCAGATACTTTCATTGTGCAAACAGTGGAGCAATTATAGATATTCCTGAATCGTATTTTAATTTTGTAAGACCTGGAATATCACTTTATGGATATTATCCATCGGATGAAACTAGTAGAAGCATTCCATTAAAACCTGTTATGTCAATAAAAACAAAATTGATTTATTTAAAGTGGGTTGAAAAAGGTACGAGTATCAGCTATGGAAGAACATATATTACGGAAAGAAGAACTCAAATTGGTACTCTTCCTTTAGGATATGCTGATGGTTATAATCGATTATTATCAAATAAGGGCAAAGTAATTTTTAAGAATAAATTATTTAATGTAGTAGGAAGAGTAACTATGGATCAAATTATGGTTAATTTTGAGGATGAGAATGTAACTTACGATGATGAGATAATAGTGTTAGGTTCATCAGAAAATGTTAAATTTGACGCAAGTGATATTTCAAAAGTAATTAATACAATTCCTTATGAAGTTTGCACTTCAATTTCAAAAAGAGTAAAAAGAAAATACGTTTATTAATTTGGATTTCACAAAATATTACATAATACATCTCCTTAAAAAAGCAGTCTCCAAGATTCGTATTACTGATAAGTCAAGAGAATCCATAATTCAAGATGTAATTATTCGACTCGAGAGGGGCGCAGACTTATTTCCAGATTTGAAGTTGATGGAAAGAGTTGATGAACTTGAAGAAATTGCTAGGAAACTTGTTTCTATTTATCGTAGATTAAATAAAGGTGATATTGATTTAGAAAGAATTAGCAATCAATTCTCTAGTGATCTTGACGCAATCCAATCAATATTGTATCGTTTTGCTAAAGGCATAGGTTTAAGTTCAACTTCTAAAAGACCCAGACCTAAAATAGTATTCGACGATACAACTTTTACATTTTATGAAATTAATGACACTTCATCTCAGCAAGGGGGAGAATTAGTTCCGCCGCACGAAAAATTAAATTTAGATGAATTCTTGTCTACAAGCAAACAAATCGTAGAACAAACCACAGTTGAGTCATCAATTGATGAACAAAACAAAACATCGATAAATTTAGACGAATCGGGGGAGATAGTACAACAAGAAAAAATTGAATCAAATAACCAATTAATCGAACAGAAAACTACAATTACAACTAAAATTGATGAGAAAAAGCCGGAAGATGATTTACTTTTAAGTTTTAATTTCGGAAACGAACAGAAAGAACCCAATGCAATTTCAGCTTTTGAATTTATAAAAGAGGACGTAGATAAAATTAAAACTGAAGAGAACGAGTTAAAAAAGGTAAATGAGCTAGAAGACCAAAGTAAGGAATCGATTGAGCAAAAAATTCTTCAAGAAGAACAAAGTCGTGAAGAGGAGCATTTATCACCTTCATCTAATGAAATTTTGGAAGATGTTACTACTGATAAAGTCCAAACATCTGAAACAGATATAATTTCATCAGATTTAGTTGGAGTCAGTTTAAAAAATTTTCTCAAAACACCCGAAGACGAATATTTAGAATTTGAAACTAAATTATTAAATAATGTAATTGAGGTTGATTCATTTTTAAATTCTATATTAACAGGGAAATTTGACGAACACTGGTTATTCAAAATAATTACCAGCGCTTATGAATCTTTTTTACATGCGGGAAAACTAGGTCATGAAGTAGTAACACAACTAATAAGATTATATTGGTCAGCACTCCTGGCAATTAGAGATGGTAAGCTAGTCATCAATAAATATCAAATTGAGGAAATTCAGAGTGTTTTGATAATAATCGTTTCTTTAATTAAAAATAAGGAAATTGATTTAGAACCATTTTGGGATAGGCTCAAAAACTTAAAAGAAAAACTAAAAAATCTATCATATGAGGTTTAATATGAAAACTTACGCAGTAATAATGGCTGGTGGTGTTGGTTCAAGATTTTGGCCAAGAAGTAGAGAAAAAACGCCTAAACAACTATTAAAGATTTTTGGTGAACACACGATGATTCAAGACACAGTATTGCGCATTTCAAAACTCATTTCACCTGAAAATATTTTTATTGTGACGAATAAAGTTCAAAAAGAAGAGATAAAAAAACAATTAACTAACGTTCCAGCCCAAAATATTATCGTTGAACCTTTCGGTAAAAATACTGCAGCGTGTATTGGATTAGCTTCTATTATAATTCATAATTTTCAACCACAAGCAGTATCAGTAGTTCTACCAGCTGACCATATTATTCGCGATGAAGATGCATTTATTAAAACAATTTCAAAAGCAATTGACTTTGCATATAAATCAAAAGGACTTATAACTATTGGTATTCAACCAACGAGACCTGAGACAGGTTACGGATACATACAAAGGAAAGAAGAAGAAATAGAAGAAAATATCTTCAAAGTAAAAACATTTGCTGAGAAACCAAGCTATCAAACAGCTGAGAAATTTCTTGCTAGTGGTGATTTCGTTTGGAATTCAGGTATATTTATCTGGCGGGTTGATGTTATTCTTGAAGAAATTAAAAAGTATATGCCAGACCTTTACGAAGGTCTAGAGAAATTGCAAAAAAGTTTACTAAAAGACGATTTTCATAAACAACTAGAACTTGTCTATGGAATGTTGCGAAGTATTTCCATTGATTATGGCGTTATGGAAAAATCAGATCGTGTTTATGTTATTCGAAGCACATTTGGATGGAGTGATGTTGGAAGTTGGGAAGAAGTTTATCAATTGAGTCATAAAGATGAAAACGGGAATAGTGTTAATGGTTTATGTTTCCTTGACGGTGTAAAAAATTCTTACATTCATTCCGAAGGTAAATTGACTGCTATTCTTGGGCTCGAAAATATTATTGTAATAAACACCGACGATGCTCTCTTAATTGCCAGTAGAACTCACTCACAAGATGTCAAGAAAATAGTTGATTATCTAAAATTGAAAAAGATGAATGATTATCTATGAAAAAACTTTTAACTGAAGTAGACATACAAAAAATTATCCGTCAGGGTTTAAAAGAAATTTTAATTGACGACAATACCATACTTACTCCTTCAGCAAAAGATTTAATCATAAGATATAAGCTTGAAATAAAGAAATTTTCTCATGCCACAATTCCATCTCAAACCATTAATTCTAATACTATTCGAACGATAGCCGTTGGTTCAGATCATACTGGTTTCAGAGTAAAAAGTGAAATAATTTCTTTTCTAAAATCAAAAGGATTGGATGTTATTGATTTAGGAACTAATTCAGAGCAATCAAGTGACTATCCCGATTTTGCTTATGCTGTTGCATCTACTGTAAAGTCTGGTTTAGCGCAAAGAGGAATAGTTATAGACGCCACTGGAAATCCATCTGCTATTGTTGCAAACAAAATTAAGGGAATTCGAGCTGCTGTCGGATACAATGAATACGCAATTAAAAGTTCACGTGAACATAATGATTCTAATGTTTTAACTTTAGGCGCCAGAATTTTTGATGTGGAAATTATCAAATATTTTATTACTATTTGGCTTAATACAACATTTGAAGGCGGGAGACATCAGAACAGATTAGATAAAATTTCTAATATCGAAAAAATGAACTAATAAAAATTTTGACGTGTTAGTCCACCAAAAATTATCAAAATTATGATTCACCAGACTATAGCCGAAGTCATAGATAATACAAGGCTAACTGATAGTATTTACCTTGTCACTTTCCGCTCGAAAGAATTAACTCAAGAAGCTAAACCTGGTCAGTTTGTAAACATTAGAATTTCAGAAGGATGCTATCCATACTTACGTCGTCCCTTCTCTTATTGTGACGTAGTAGGAGATGAATTTAAAGTATTGTTTTCTATTTATGGAATAGGAACAAAAGTTATTTCTCAATCTAGTATTGGAGCTAAATTTGATATAATTGGTCCATTGGGAAATGGTTTTAACATTGATAGTGAATTTAACACCGCAATACTTGTGGCAGGCGGACTTGGTGTAGCACCTTTTGCTTTTCTTAAAAGAGCTTTACCTAAAAACGTTAAAGTGGTCTCATACATTGGCGCAAGGACAAAAGAATTGATTGCAACTTATGGACTTGATAATGTAGTTATTGCAACAGATGATGGCTCATTAGGTGAAAAAGGTACAGTAATAGATTTACTTAAAGAAGATTTGATGAATGGTAAATTTGAAGGTAAATTCAAAATATTCGGTTGCGGACCAACACCAATGTTGAAAGCATTAAAGGTATTGTGTGAAGAGTTTAATCTTAATTGTGAAGTATCGACTGAATCGGCAATGGCCTGTGGATTTGGAATTTGTCAAGGATGCCCAATAGAATTAGCTGATTCTTCAGGCTATAGGTTAATATGTAAAGATGGCCCTGTATTTAACATTGAAGAAATAAAGTTATGAGTGATATAAGTTTAGAAGTAAAAATAGGTTCACTTGAGTTAAAGAATCCTATTCTCACTGCAAGTGGAACTTTTGGATATGGTTTGGAATCGCGAGATTTTTTTGATGTAAGTCAACTAGGTGGAATTATAACAAAATCACTCTCACTCAAACCAAGAAAGGGCAATCCACCACAAAGAATTGTTGAAACACCATCTGGAATGTTAAATGCTATAGGCCTTGCAAATATTGGAGTAGAGAATTTTATTAAAGAAAAGCTTCCTGAACTAATCAAGTTGAACACAAAAATTATTGTCAATATTGCAGCAAGCACTATTGAAGAGTATGTAGAATGTGTAGAAATTTTAGATAAGGAAAAGATAGATGCGTTTGAAATAAATGTCTCATGTCCAAATGTGAAAGAAGGAGGTTTAGAATTTGGAAGAGATGTGAGGAAAGTTGGTGAAATTACTTCTAAAGTTGTTGCAAAAACTTCAAAACCAGTTATAATAAAACTAACACCAAATGTCACCAGTATAAGTGATTTTGCTCGTATATCGAAAGAGGAAGGGGCAACTGCTGTTTCAGCCGTCAACACTTTTGTTGGGATGTCAATTGATATTTTTACTCGACGACCAAAACTTAGTCATAACACTGGTGGTTTATCGGGTCCAGCCATTAGACCATTAGCACTTGCAAAAGTTTTCGAAGTTGTTCAAAATGTAGATATTCCCGTGATTGGAATTGGTGGAATAATTAGCCCCGAAGATGCACTTGAATTTTTAATAGTTGGAGCTAAAGCGGTTCAAATTGGTACTCACAATTTTGTAGACCCAAAAGGGCCAATTAAAATAATTGAGGGATTAAAAAGTTATTTGAAAAAGATGAATTACAATAATATAAATGATTTAATAGGTACCTTAGAATTAAACAAATGAACATAAAGAACTCACTAAATTTTCTATATTCTCTACAAAAATTCGGAATTAAGTTTGGACTTGATAATACAATTAAATTATTAGAACATCTAGGAAATCCTCATCATAAATTTAAGTCTATTCATGTTGCAGGAACAAATGGAAAAGGTTCAACGGCATCTTTAATAGCTTCAGTTCTAAGTGAGCTTGGTTATAAAACTGGACTTTATACATCTCCACATCTTTTACGATTCAATGAAAGAATAAGAATTAACGGAGAAGAAATTACAGACCAAGCAATAGTTGAACTGATTGAATTAATGCGAACTAAAATTATTGAATTAAGACCAACATTTTTTGAAGCTACGACAGTTTTAGCAATTAAATATTTTGCAGATCAAAAAGTTGATTATGCAGTTATTGAAACCGGTTTAGGCGGAAGGTTAGATTCTACAAATGTCATAACTCCGGTTATTTCTGTCATAACTAAAATTTCTTACGATCATATGGATGTACTTGGTGAAACAATTCAAAAAATAGCTTTAGAAAAAGCAGGAATTATAAAAGATAAAATTCCGGTTGTTTTAGCAAAAAATTCCCATGAAGTTGTCTCAACTATTAAAGAAGTTGCTTTTCAAAAAAAATCAAAGCTAATTGATGTTGGAAATCATTATAAGGTTGAAAAAGTTAATTCACAAAATAATCAATCAAAAATTAGAATAATCTCAAAGAATACTGGATTAAGTTATCAATTAACACCTCCATTGTTCGGTAAATATCAATTTGAAAATTTATGTAATGTAATAGCCGTAATGGAAGTTTTATTTAATCCAGATGAAAATAAAGAAAAGATTATAACTGGAATTGAGAACTATAAATTTAGAATGAATGGAAGATTTCAAATACTGAAAACAAATCCTGAAATAATACTTGATACTGCTCACAATTCAGATGCAATTAAGAGTTTTTTGAATGAACTTAAAGAATATTCACCTTCCAAAAGGAAAATAGCTATTTTTGGAATTATGAAAGACAAAAGAGTTGAAGACTGTATTTTTGATATTCAAAATTCATTTGATAATATTATTCTTACTCGTGCTCAAACCGAGCGTGCTTTTTCACCGAACGAATTAACAAAAAAGTTTAATAAACAAAGTGAGAAAATGATTATTTCTGAATCCGTTCAAAAGGCCTTATTAAAATCCTTTGAGTTAGCTATGGAGAACGATGTAATAGTTATATTTGGTTCTAATTACATTGTTGGTGAAGCTTTAGAAATAATAAATCAAAAGTTAATAAAAAATTTTCAGAATTATGCTTGAAAATCAAAATCATTTGTTTAATTTTGCATATAGAAATTCCACGTTAACCCACAAAAAGTTTTCACATAATTTTGATCTTTTATAATGTTAAATAGTTATATCACCTGCATTAACAACTAAATCAAACGAGAGGATAGAGTATGGATATAACAGAGCTCAAAAGTAAAAAAATTGTAGAGCTTAATAAAATTGCTAAAGAATTAGAAATTGAGAACTACTCCGACTTAAGAAAAAACGAATTAATTTTTAAGATTTTAGAGAAGCAGGCTGTACGTGAAGGATTATCATTTAGTTCAGGAGTTTTGGAAGTTTTACAAGATGGTTACGGATTTTTGCGTTCAGCTGATTATAATTACTTACCATCACCCGATGATATTTATGTTTCACCATCACAAATAAAAAAATTTAACTTAAGAACTGGTGATATAATTGCCGGGCATGTAAGACCACCTAAGAATGGTGAAAAGTTCTTTGCATTGCTTAAAATAACTTCAGTGAATGATGAAGAACCTGAAAAAGTAATGCAGAGAAGATTATTTGATAATTTAACGCCACTCTATCCTACTCAAAGAATCAAACTTGAAACGATTCCCGGTGAATACTCAATGCGAATTATGGATTTACTAACTCCAATTGGTTTTGGTCAACGCGGTTTAATTGTATCACCACCTAAAAGTGGTAAAACGATTCTCCTACAAAAGATCGCAAATTCAATCACGCGTAATCATCCTAATGTTAAATTAATTGTACTACTTATTGATGAAAGGCCCGAAGAAGTCACAGATTGGAAAAGGACTGTAAAAGCCGAAGTTATATCGTCAACTTTTGATGAACCTGCAGAAAGGCACGTTCATGTTTCAGATATCGTTATTGAAAAAGCAAAAAGACTGGTCGAAATGGGTCACGATGTTGTAATATTACTTGACAGTATAACACGACTTGCTCGCGCAAACAATACTGTTGTTCCTCATAGTGGTAAAATACTTTCGGGTGGAATCGATGCGCATGCACTTCATAAACCGAAAAGATTTTTTGGTGCTGCTAGAAATACTGAAGAGGGTGGAAGCTTGACTATCATTGCAACAGCATTGATTGATACTGGCAGTAGAATGGATGAAGTTATTTTTGAAGAGTTTAAAGGTACCGGTAATATGGAAACACTGCTAGATAGAAATCTTGCTGATAGAAGAATTTTCCCTGCAATCGATGTAAATAGAAGTGGAACTAGAAAAGAAGAGTTACTACTGGGTGAGGAAGAATTACAAAGAGTATGGTTACTTCGTAAAATACTTAGCGACCTTAATCCCGTTGAGGCAATGGAATTCCTTCTTGAGAAAATGAGTGGAACAAAAAACAATAAAGAATTCCTTGAATCAATGAATAGTTGAAAAATTGAAAAACCTACGTCATTTAACACTTATAATAGTTTTATTATTCAATTCTCTTCTTAGTCAAGATTCAACAAAGTATCAATGGCCTCTTGCGCCATTTAATTCATCAAAACTAATTACAGGCACCTTTTGCGAATATCGCAGCACATCTGCATCAGGTCACTATCATAATGGGGTTGACATTCCAGCACCTGCAGGAACACCGGTCTACGCTGTTTTACCGGGAACAGTAACAGCTTTAAGTACAGCTGATCCTACTGGTTATGATAATTACATACGTGTGAGATCTGTTATTAATGGAAATAATAAAGATATAACTTATTATCATACGAATCCCGTCAAAAGCATTGGTCAAACTGTTCAAGCAGGAGAAATTGTTTCAACAATTGCTATCGATCACGTGCATTTAACTGAATATTATTTGGGAAATACTTCACTGGAAGTCAATCCTCTAAGACCCGATGGGGGGTTGTTTCCACTCGTTGACATCTGGAAACCAAGAATTGTATCAGTAAGATTTTTTGTAGATGGTACAAGTACTCAACTTTCTCCTTCATACCTGGGTGGAAAAGTTGATATAATTACAAAAATACAAGAAGCAAATGGTGAGGGTTCAACTGCTGTAACAAACAACGGAACATACATCATTGGATATAAAGTTTTTTCTTCTGATACTCAACAAGTTGTTTACAACCCACCAAGTAATTCAGTTAGATATCTTTACTATATAAAGCCTTTAAACTCGTACGTAAATAATAATTATTATCAACCTGAAGCTACTTCATCAAATCATGTTTATATCGTAACAAATGGTGACGGTGCAGATTATATCAGGTCAACTAGAATAGTGAACAACAACTTCTGGAACACTGACTTACTACCCGATGGAAATTATGTTGTCATGATTTATACTTTTGATACACGTGGAAATGGCGACACGGTTTTTATTAAAGTAACCAAGACTAACATTGATTTAATTCCACCATCCCAAACAAATTTTTTAAGTATAATCTCTAATGCTAATAACAACATTACTCTTAATTGGGAAGCGAATCCTACACCAGACTTAAAAGGTCATCGATTATATTATTCACTAAATAATTCGAGCTGGATATTAAAAGACAATGAAAATATTTTGAATGATTCAATAACAAGCAGAACTTACGATAATACATTAAATCGTGAAATATTTTTCAAACTTTATCCAGTAGATAAATCTCCGAACGCAAATGTTGGACCACAAAGTGACGTTTATGGAATAAGAATTAATGTAGGGCCACCAAAAGTTTTAATTGTCGATGGATTTACAAGAACCAGTGGTAGTTACAAACAAGCATATCATGATTTTGTTTTCTACTATGCAACTAGTTTTAGAAGTGATTTTCATACTTCCTCATCAAAAGCTGTTGAAAATGGATTAGTAAACTTAAATGATTATAATTTAGTTATTTGGTTTGTTGGTGACGAATCCGTTACCGATGAGTCTCTAAATTCTAATGAACAAGAGATCATAAAGAATTATTTAAGAAATGGTGGGAAACTTTTTATTACAGGCTCAGAAATTGGTTATGATTTATTTGAAAACGGCTCTTTACTTGATAGAGACTTTTATAATAATTATTTAAAGGCAAAGTATAACTCTGATAATGCGGCTAGTTTTAGTGCAATGGGTGAACAAGGTTCCATATTTCAAGGAATAGAATTTGGTTTTGGTTTGACCTCTCAAGGTGCTCCATACAACGAAGATAATCCAGATGAAATTGATACGTTGAACAATAGCAAAGTACTTCTTAGATATTCAAATAATAAAGTCGCTTGTATTGGTTATCATGGTTATGTTCCTGGTGGAATAAGACCATGTTCTCTTGTATATCTTGCATTTCCTTTTGAAGTGATTCATGGCTCTGCAAAGAGACAGGCTTTGATGGAAAGAATTTTTCAGTTTTTAGGACTATCAACTAAAGTAGATGACAGTTTTATTCCTAGCGAATTTAAGGTTTTTCAGAATCAACCAAATCCTTTTAATGCAAATACCAAAATCTTATTTCAAATTCCTGAACGAGACTTTGTTTCAATTGATTTATACGATATTTTAGGACGATTTATCAAAAACATTGAAGCTAAAGAATTCGACACGGGATTACATGAAATACATTTTAGCAGCATTAACATTAGCTCAGGAATATATGTAATTAATGTGAAATGGCGAGAACTTTCTAAATCAATAAAGGCTGTCATTATAAAATGAAAAGAACTCTTACAATTTTAATTTTGGTTTTGATTCAAACATTTTTCAGTCAGGGTATCAGTAAAAAATGGGATAGTGAAAGATTTTCTGATATTTCGTTAGGTAAATTTTATTTTTCCTACTGGACTAACCCTGTTCATTTCAATGAAAACTTTATTTTGAACTATAAAATTCGATACGATTTACTGGTATTTGAAAAAGTCAGGTATGATACGTTTCTTTCAAGAATTAAAGTAATACTTGAGATAAGCAACAACGAATTATCAACAGTATCCCGTAATATTCAAGAAGTTAAAATAAAATGCTCTGATTATGAGCAAACTGTCTCTAAAGATTTGTATTACACGGGTGTCTTTAAATTAAATCTTCCTTTAAGAGAATTGAGAGGACGAATTTCTATTATTGATGAGAAATCCCAAAAAGAAATACTTGCTCGTAATTTCACATTTAATTTAAAAGCTGAGGATCAAAACTTCGTTCCGATATTCATAAAATCCGATAATATTCAAAAATTTTTGAGTGATGAAATTCAATCTGAGTTTTACAACTTTCTACCATTTGAAACTAATACGTATTATTTAGTATTGCCATTATCACCAAAATTCGAAAGCATAGTAATTAAAGATGAACAGATAAAATATGAATTAAAAAGAGAAGAAAAGTTTGGACTTAATTATTCTATATTTATTCTTGATACACTTGAATTGATAGAAGGTAAATATTTTATTGAGTTAAATACATCTAACGTAAAGAAGGATTTCTTTGTGATATGGCTTAATAAACCCGAGTATTTATGGAATCTTGAAAAAGCATCAAAAATTCTAAACTATATTTTCCCGGGTGATGAATTACACCTCCTGAATAATTCTTCGAGAAAGTCTCATTTAAGAGAATTTTATAAACTGTGGAAAAAGTTTGATCCAACACCTAAAACAGCTTTTAATGAATTGATGTTTGAATATTATAAGCGTGCCGACTTTGCAAATATGGAATTCAGGAGTGTATCTCAACCAGATGGTGCATTAACAGATAGAGGTAAAATATACATTATTTACGGTCCCCCACAAAAAATTGAACGTACTTTTACGCAAGATGGTAGAGCCTTAGAAACCTGGTACTTCTATTCCCCAATAAACAAAACATTGAAATTCTTTGACGTAAACAAAAACGGAAATTACATTTTACAACAATGATTAAAATAGGTATCACTTGTGGAGATATAAATGGTGTTGGACCTGAGGTTGCAATCAAAGCTCTTAAGCAAATTCACGGCGATTATAAATTCTATTTAATAGGTCCGAAGAATTTATGGTTAAATCAGATTTCTAAATTAAAGGTTGATAATTTCGGAAGCTTTGAATTAGTCGATTTGGGTAAATTTTCCATTACTCCAGGCACTCCTACAGCTACATCAGGTAAAATTTCAATTCAGGCTATTAATGAATCTATTAAGTTATGGGATGATAAGGTCATTGATATAATTATTACTGCACCAATTTCGAAAGAAGCTATTTTCAAAGCAGGTTCTAAATTCAAGGGGCACACAGAAATTTTCGCAAATCACTTTAAGACCAATAAATACGTAATGATGTTCTTATCAAGATCTTTTTATGCGGCTCTAATGACAATTCATATCCCCATAAAAGAAGTTTCGAAACAACTAACAAAAGAATTATTGGAAAATAAAATTCAGGTTGTTCGAAATTCTTTGAAAGAGGATTTTTCATTACGCAGTCCAAAGATTGCAATTATGGGATTAAATCCTCATGCGGGTGAATCAACTGTAATTGGAAGAGAAGAAAGTGAAATAATAATTCCGGTTATAAAAAAATTGAGTGGTAATAAATTTGGTATATATGGCCCATTTTCACCTGATGGATTTTTTGGGCGTAAAGAATATAAAAATTTTCATTGCGTTATTGGAATGTATCATGATCAAGTTTTAATTCCCTTCAAACTCTTGAATTTCAATAATGGTGTGAATTTTACGGCGGGGCTACCACTTATTAGAACAAGTCCCGACCATGGTACCGCTTTCAACTTAGCAGGCAAAAATCTTGCTAACCATAGAAGTATGCTGGAAGCGATTAAATATG
>Ga0209721_1000473_pt1 | contig 36329 bp, 33 predicted proteins | sample TshhotsprinmetaG_FD_184139 | JGI IMG/M metagenome (GOLD analysis project Ga0209721, IMG submission 184139) | Hot spring microbial communities from South Africa to study Microbial Dark Matter (Phase II) - Tshipise hot spring metaG (SPAdes)... | ecosystem: Environmental > Aquatic > Thermal springs...
TTTTATTTAAAATAATAAAACAAAGAAACTTTGAATTACCATATTTGTATAAGAGGTATTACACAGAAGAGATATTAGAGAAGTTTGATATAGAGTATATAAGTATAGAGGCGTTAATGTTTCAAACAGGGTACTTAACAATAAAAGAGATAGAAAAAATAGGTGCAAGGGAAGTATATACATTAGATTACCCAAATAGAGAAGTAAGAGAAGCATTTAACAATGAGTTATTGTTTTATATAACAAGAGATTATAAACAATATATAACAAAGCCATTAGAATTAGCATTAATAAAAGAAGAGGTAGAAGAGATAAAGAAGCAGATAGAGATATTTATAAGTACAATAAGTTATGAGGTGTTAAAGAATGAATATGTATATTCTGCAGCGATATATGGATTAGTATATGCAACAGGATATAATGTGATAATAGAAGATAACACATCAAAAGGGCGGATAGATTTAACAATAGTAGTAGATAAAAAAATAGTGTATATAATAGAGTTTAAGTTGTTAGAAAAAGAAGAAGAAAAAGGGAAAGCTTTAAAACAAATTAAAGAAAAAAAATACTTTAAGAAATATTTAAATTACCAAAAGATATATTTAGTAGGGATAGAGTTTGATAAAGCAAAAAAGGATGTAGTTAATTTTGAGTATGAAAAGATAAAATAGTTTTATGATAAAAAAAGAGGAATTTTTTTTTTTTTTTGAATAATATTACTAATAACTTAAGGAGGTGATGATTAATGAAAATTAAAAAATAATTTATAGAAAAATGAAAACTTATAAATAAATAAAGGAGGTGTAAAAAATGAAAAATATGGGATATATAATAAAAAAACAAAAATGTTAATAGCTGGGATCCTATTAGCTATAGTTACATGAGGGGTAATTATTAGCTGTGGAGGTGGGAGTAGTGTTGGAGGGTTAAATAACATACTTGTTGGTAATACAGGGGGTACAGGAGGTACAGGGGGTTCAGGTAGCGCTAATATAACACCTTTAGCTTTTGATGACCTGTCTAATAATTCTACTGCTACTTTTATTGATGCTAATAGTGATTTTGATGATACTGATGACGGATTATACTTAGATAGCGGTATACTACCGTTTGATTTTTCTCTTTTTGGTAATAATTTTTCTGCTGGGAGCGATGTAGTTTTTTGTACAAACGGGTGGCTATCATTTGATAGTGATATAGAAAGTGACGATTTTTATTCTTATGATCCATTATATGATATAAATGAAGTATTAGTTGGGGATTCTTATGGGCCTTATGATTCTTTTATTGCTCCATTTTGGTCTGATTTAGTTATGGATGCTTATAGTGATCAAGGTGTTTGGTATGAAACAATAGGTAGCTCACCTAATAGGAAATTTGTTGTTCAATTCTATGCAAGCGATTATGAGAATGATGATAATATATTAGTTTTTCAAGTGGTTTTATTTGAAGGAACTAATGATATACAATTTACTTATGCAAAGATGGAAGATGTTAATGGAGATGATAGTTTTCAAGATGATGGAGCAGTTGATGGATCTGGATCTTTTATAGGATTACTTAGTGGAGATTCTAGCATAGATAATGCAAGATACAGTATTTATTCGTTTCTTTTCCCATCTATACCAGCTATTAGTACTCAAGCATACTATATATATTTTAAATATAACTCATCTACTAATAACTATGATATTTATACGGGTAATGTAGATATTACTGATTTAAACAACTCGTATTATGGTGCTAATGTCTTAGCAAATAGAAGGCAAAACATAAATAAAAATAAAGTTCATACTAACCACAACTTTACCTATTTTTATAAAAACAATACACCCCAAGAACTAATGAACTTTATAAATACAATCAAAACAAATAAAAATAAATAGCAAATCTTTATACACAGATTAAAATATATGCTAAATAAAGGAGTTGGTAAATTATGAAGAAAAAAAGTATAAATAAATTTTTGATAGTATCTATTATATTCTTATTAGTAATTGGTTTAAATACAATTAGTTTTGCAGCAGAAAATGAAGATGAAAATAAGGGAGTTTTTACTCCATCTATTGATTTTAATATAGTTAATCTAAAATTTACAACTTCTACTTTTAATTTCCTTGCCCCATGTTTAAACTTAGAATACAAAGTAGATAGATATAAAATATATATAGGATACTTATTTGGAGAAGATAATGAAAGAGTAGGGAACTATGATTTTAAAGTCAAAGTAAATGACTTAACCACAAGATTTTCTTATAGATTATTAAAATACAATGATTCACAAATATATTTTAATACTAATTTAAAATCGTTTAAGCTAAGCAGTAGTTGGTATAATTTAAGTGATAGCGATACATGGAGTGGAATAGGAGCAGGATTAACTTATGAATTAAATAAAGATAAATATGGTATAAATTTAAGTTTGAATTATTACCCCACATTAGATAGCTCTAATATACCTGATTATTCTTTATTTGAAATAAACGGAGCTTTTATTTATAATCTAAATCCTAAACTCCAAGCTTACCTAAATATTTTAGTTAATAACTTCAATTCTTTAGATAATAATAACGACATAAAATATAACCGATACGGATTAGGTTTTAAATTTAAAATTAACTAATTGGATTAACAATTTATTGATTAACAATTTAAAAATAAGGATAAAAAAGGGAGCAGCAAGATGCTCCCTTTTATTTTTATGTTTTAATTTCCTTTTTTATTTATTTTTCTTTTATTCTCATAAAAGGAATCTTAATATATTTTTCTAAATCTCTTATTAAAAGAAAATAAAAATTATAAAAAAATTAAATTTATCAAAGTGAATAAGTTATCAAAATAAATGTGTTAATACTATGAATATAAAACATAAAATCAATTTTATAATAAAAAAATTTACAATAAAAAAAATAAAAATCCAAAGAACTTTTTTTATATTTTTAGTATCTATTAGTTTAATCTTTTTATTAATTTTCTCAAGTGTAATTGCTTCAGGTAATGATAAAAAAGAGATAAGTATATTATTAGGTGGAGGATTACAAGGTTGGGATACTGTAATTAAAGAATTTGAAAAAGAAACGGGGATAAAAGTGAAAGTAGTAGTAGGCCCACCTACTACCGATAGTAGGGAAATGATGTATTCTATATCGTTTTTAACAAAGGAACAAAGCTATGATTTAGTTTATTTAGATGTAGTTTGGTTAGGGAAGTTTGCCAGTGCTAACTGGCTCGAAAATATTAAAAACTTTATAGATCCTACTGAGTACTTCACTAAAAATAATATCTTTAAGAATTACGTTGATTCCTTAACTTATAAAGGGCAATACTATGCTATCCCTGTTAAAGCCGATGCAGGATTATTATATTATCGAAAAGATTTACTAAATAAATATAAACTAACTCCCCCTAAAACCTATTACGAACTAAAAGAACAAGCAAAATATATCCTAAAAATGGAAAAAGAATTATATAATAATAGCGATTTAATTGGATTTGTATTTCAAGGAAAACAATATGAAGGATTAGTTTGTAATTTCTATGAAATCTTAAGAGGCTTTGGATATGAATTAATAGACCTGGATTCTAATAACAGATATTATGTAAAAGTAAAAGAAGAACAGTTAGAAGAAGTGCTAAATTTTATGAAAAGTTTAATAGAAGAAGGGGTAACTCCTAAAAGTGTAATTACATACGAAGAAGAGGAATCAAGGATAGCGTTTTCCCAAGGGAAAGTAATATTTGCAAGGAATTGGCCATATGCTATAAAATTACTTCAAGAAAACAATGAGATGAAGGATAAATATGGAGTAAGTGTATTACCAGGTAACCCACCAGCACCTACTGTAGGAGGCTGGGCTTTAGCCGTATCATCTTATTCCAAAAACAAACAAGAAGCTTTTAAATTTATCGATTTTGTAGTAAATAAAGGTTTAAAAGAATTATTTTTAAAAAGAGGAGATATCCCTACTAAAGCGGATTTATTTAATGATATAGAAATAATTAATAATTTCCCTTATAGTGATGTAGTTTTAGAATCTTTAAAATATTCAAAAAGTAGAACAATCCATCCACTTTACCCTAAAATCTCTAATGTTATTCAAGTATATGTTAGTGGAGTTCTAAGCTTTAAATATAATCCTAAATATGCTTCTAAAGAGATAATAAAAAATATCCAAAAAATCTTAGATACTACTAATTATTAATAAGTAAGAAATAAATGAAAATACTGAAAATATTGCTTAGGATTTAAAAATAAGATAACTAATTAGTTTATACAAAATTTTATTAGCTAAATCAAGATTAATTTTTGCTTTTTCTGATATATTTTGAATATACTCAAAATCATATCCCCCTATACAAATTACAAAGCAATTGGGTATTTTATTATAAATTTTTTTTGTGTATAACAGAATATCTTCAATAGTTAAATGATGGCTTAAAGAATAACTACTAATAGTTTTATTTAAATTTATTTTATAAACTAAAACGGATTTAATATTAATTGAAGCATCTGCAAATACTACTACATCATATTTTATTAATTTTTCACTTATGTTGTAATCTAGGTACCTTGTAGTAAATTTATTTATTATTGTTTTTTTATTTTTAAGTAATTGTTTATTAAAAATTTTTATATTAAAGTTTTGTATTAAATAATAGCCTAAAGCATCATCTCCTCTTAAATCATTACCAACCCCCAATAATAATATTTTTTTCACTTTATTCTTAGTCATTTTTAATATAAGATTTTTAATTATCTTTGTATTTACCTTCTTTATAATTAATAAAATAATTAATAAATAATTAAAAATAATTATAAACGATTTTAAAAAATAATCTGTAAAAAATGGTCTTCAACAAAAATGTTTAATTATTATAATAGAGGTATTTATAGTAAAAGTTAAAGATACAAAAAATTAAGTTAGTTAAAATTATGCATGAAATTTCATTGGCTAAAGCTGCTTATGATACAATTATTTCTATATGTTCTAAAAATAATAAAAATATCAATCAAATAAAAGAAATAGTTTTAACTATTGGGGAAATCCAAAACATAGATTTAGAATTGTTTTTATTTTCTCTTAAGGATTACTTAAATGAGGTTGAATTAAAATACGATATAGTAAAAGCAAAACTAAAATGTAATAACTGTTTTACCCAATGGGATTATTCCCAAGCTCTTGAAAGTTTAAAAGAAGAAGAAAAAGAAGCAATCCATTTTCTACCCGAAACTATCCATGCTTATATAAAATGTCCTAACTGTAAATCCATTGATTTCCTTATAACAGAAGGTAGAGGAATTTATATATCAAGTATTACTTTTAATAACAATTACAATGAATAACTACTTAAACAAAAATCCTTTAGATAAAAATAGTAATAAAAATACTATTAATGAATTTAATATTTTTAATCTAATTGATATAAGATTAGAAAGTATAGAAAAAAATTTAAGAAATATAAAAAACATTTTGGCTATAGTTAGTCCTAAAGGGGGGGTAGGAAAATCAACTTTTATTTTTTTATTATCTAATTATTTACATTATATAAAAAAAGAAATAGGTATTTTGGATTTAGATTTAACTAACCCTTGCTTAGATGTTATCTTTAATGCTAAAAATGTAAAGTTTCAAGAGCATAACGGGATAATCCCCCCTACTTTATTTAATAACATAAAATTACTTAGTATAAATCAATTTATAAAACCCGATGAAATTTTACCCTTAAGAGGAAATGAAATAACTCAGGTAATCTTGGAATTATTGACTATTACTAACTGGGGAAATTTAGATTACTTACTTATAGATACTCCACCTACTATTACAGATACTTTCCTTGATTTATTAAGATTTATCCCATTTATTAAACTAATCCTAATTACTGATAATAGTACATTATCTCTAAACTCAATTACAAAATTCATAAAAATTATAAAAGAAAAAAAATTAGATATCCTATTTATTGTATTTAATCAATTACATAAATATAGCTATGATGATAATGGAATTATCAATAACTATTTAAAATTTCTAACAAATGAAATCCCAAATTATATTTATTTAGATTACATAGAAAATATTGAAAATTATTATGGGAAGATGGATATTAATATTCTAAAAAAAGAAATATATGAAAAATTCCAAAAAATATTTTAAAAAAAATAATAAAAAATAATGATTGGAGAGAAGTTATGATTAATTTAACTATTAATGGAAAGTCATATAATATAAGTCAAGAACAAGTAGAAAATAGAACTTTATGGCAATTTCTAAAAGATAATGGTTATTATGTGCCAATTTTGTGTAATTATGAGAATTTAAAGCCGGTAGGTAGATGTAGATTATGTGTAGTTAAAGATAGAGGTAGAATAAAAACAAGTTGTATAGCTCCTTTAGAAAACGGAATGGAAATAATTACTGATGATCCTGATTTACGAAAATATAGAAAATGGGCATTACAGTTCTTATTCTCAGAAAGAAATCATTATTGTATGTATTGTGCAATTACTTCTCATTGCGAATTCCAAAACTTAGGATATTATACTAAATTAGATCATTTTTCTTTTCCCACTTTCTTTAATAAATATGAATTAGATAATTCTCATAACCATATTCTTTTTGATAATAACAGGTGTGTATTATGTGATAGATGTGTAAGAGTATGCTCAGAAATAGCGGGGCATTTTGTTTTAGAAACTATAAACAAAGGAATAGAGAGATTAGTTGTAGCAGATGGTGGAAAAAAGTTGGGAGAATCCAGTTGTGTATCTTGTGGGCTATGTGTACAAGTATGTCCAACCGGAACTCTATTAGATAAATATAGCTTATATCTTGATAAAAATTCAATAGACTTTAATTCCTACTGTTATTTATGCCCAGTAGGATGCGGCATTAAAATCTATATAAATAAAAATAAAGATTATATTGTCAAAATCCATAGTGATTTTAATAGCTTTTCTAATGGATTAATCTGCTATAAAATAAGATATCAAGAATTACTTAATTACAGGTTATTTAAAGCTCAACAATACCAACAAAACAATAAACTTAATGAATATTATCTTGACAATAACAATTTAAAAGATTTTCTTTATTCTATAATAACAAACTTAAAAGATTTTTTAGTTATCTTAGATGGAACACTACTTAATCAAGAACTAAAACTAATTAATGATATTTTTAAAAATAATGTATATACTTATTATCCAATTACAAAAGATATTTTAAATAATCCTGATTTTAAAGAAATTGAAGAATTTCAAAATTATATAATTATAAATGTCGATTTAGATAAAGATTATGGTGCTATTGGATCCTTAATAAAAAGAAATGTTAAACTAAAAAATAAAAATTTAATAACCCTTAACCTAAATAATCCTAATTATACTAATTTATCTAAATTAAATATTAATAATATCAATGATCTAAAAAAATTAAATGATACTCTATATGATAATTTTTTATTCATATTAAATGCTATTGATTATATTCAATTAAAAGATGATATAAAAGATCTCCTAACTAATAAAAACTATAGATTCCTTATACTACCTATTAAAACAAATGACGTAGGAATTATTTATTTTATCAACAACTTAAATACTATAAATTTATCTTTAAAAATAAATGATAATAAAACTATTATAATTTTTAGTAGAGACTTAAAAAATATCAAAGAAATTAATTTATTCAAAATTATTCAAAATAATTCTAAAATAATATTTACTTTAAAAGATTACGAAAATTTAGAAATATTAAATAATTTGAAAAATATTAAACTATTAGTATATTTACCACATCTTTTAAATTTTTCAGGAAATTTTTATAATATGTTCAATATGCTGCTAAAAACAGAAAATATTTTTAAAGAATTAAGTTTAAAAGATAAATAATAAAAAATAAATAATAAAATAAAAACAAATAATGAATAGGGTAGGGGAATATTATTATGAAAAATACTAAAAAAGAAATAAAAATTTCTACTATTTGGTGTGAGGGTTGCTCAGGATGTCATATGTCTTTTTTAGACATGGACGAAAGATTAATAGATTTAATAAAAAAGGGGGTTGTTTTTAGCGCCAGCCCATTTACTGATCTTAAAATCCCAGAAGATGATGTAGATATAGGTATTATAGAAGGTTCTGTTGCTACTGATACCCAAGAAGAAGAAGTTAAAATGATGCGAGAAAAATGTAAAATAATAATAGCTATAGGGGATTGCGCAGTATTTGGAGGAATCCCCACCATGAGAAATTATTATAAAATAGATGAACTATCTAAAAGAGTATACCATGAAGCTGAAAGCAATGCTAATAAACATTACCCAAATTCTAAAGATATATCCAAATTATTACCCCGGGTAAAAGCTGTTAATGAGGTCATTAAAGTTGATTATTATATCCCAGGTTGTCCCCCTAATGCTGATATTATCTTTTATATACTAAATGAACTAATAGAAGGCAGAGAACCTAAATTAGAAAACGAAAAATTAACATATGAGTAAAATTAAGAACATTAATAAAATTAAAAGTTGCTTATCTTTTTAGGAGGTATAGTTTATCTATGGAAACTATAAAAAACTCAGAAGATAATAAGATAACAATTTATCCAGTAACACGAATTGAAGGGCATGCCAAAATAACTATTCATTTAGATAATGATTTAAAGGTAGATAAAGTTTATTTTCATGTGGATCAATTTAGAGGTTTCGAGAAGTTTAGTGAAGGCAGACATTTTAAAGAAATGCCAATAATTACAGCAAAGATTTGTGGGATCTGCCCTGTTAGTCATATCTTAGGAGCTGTTAAAGCAGGAGATATGATAATGGGAGTAAATATCCCTTATACAGCTAAATTACTAAGAGAACTAATTCATATGGGACAAATTATACAATCACATTCTCTACATTTCTTCTATTTAGCTTCCCCTGATTTACTATTAGGATGGGATGAAAACCCTAAAATAAGAAATATAGCAGGAGTTATAGAAAAATACCCTGATATAGCTACTAAAGGTGTAGAGTTAAGAAAATTTGGGCAAAGCATTATAGAATGGATTGCAGGCGCTAGAATTAATCCTAAATGGATTGTACCAGGAGGTATGGCTAACTCCTTAACTCCACAAGTAAAAGATAAAATATTATTAAATCTCCCAAAAGTTAAATCTCACATATTATTTACTATTAACTTATTTAAAGATTACATCCAAAAAAATAAAGATTTTATAATTGATTACGCTAATTTTGATACGGGATATCTTGGATTGGTAAGTAATAATGATTCCTTAGAACTATATGATGGAAAAATTAGATATTTTGATAAGAATTTAATCACTAAAATTGAGTTTTTACCTAAAGATTATTTAAACTACATTGCAGAATACATAGAAGATTGGAGTTATCTTAAATTCCCATTTTTAAAAATATATGGTTATCCTGAAGGAGTATATAGAGTAGGACCACTAGCAAGATTAAATATAATCAATAAAATTGATACAGAATTAGCTAATAAAGAATTACAAGAATTTAAAAACTTAAGTAATAATGGTAAAGCAGTTAGCGCTTCTTTTTATTACCATTATGCAAGATTAATTGAAATTTTATATGCTATTGAAAAAGTAGAACTAATATTAAATGATAAAGAAATATTATCTAAAGATGTCTATATAGAGAATAAAGTAGTAAATGAAGAGGGAATAGGAGTTATAGAAGCACCAAGAGGAACCTTAATACATCATTATTGGGTAGATGAAAAAGGAACAATTAAAAAAGTGAATATGATAGTTGCTTCAGGACATAATAACTGGGCTATGTCCAAAGCTGTAGAGGTTATTGCTAAAAAATATATCGATATGAATAATCTCACTGAAGGAATACTAAATAGAGTAGAAGGTGGGATAAGATGCTATGATCCGTGTTTATCTTGTTCTACCCATGCCGTTGGAAATATGCCTATACTCATTGAAATATATGATAATCAAAAAAAACTTATAAAAACTATTAAACGCGAGTAATAAAATTAAAAAAAACAAAAGAAAAATATAAAAGAATTAGCAAATACGAGGTAAAATATCTCCTTTTAAACTCTCTAATATTCTCCTGCTTCCTATTCTTGTTTTTAGATAAACCTTAGGTTTGTTTTTTGAAATAACTTTACCTATTATCTTTGAATTACAGGATAAGGGGTGTTTTTTAAGGAAATCTAAGATCTCATCAGCTTGAGATTTATCTATAATTATCACAGCTTTCCCTTCATTTGCTGCATATATTGGATCTATTCCTAATATTTCAGAAGCATTTTTAACCCAATCTTTGTAAGGTAATTCTTCTTCATATACTTCTATTTCAATATTATATTTAGAAGCGACTTCATTTAGGATAGTAGCTACTCCTCCTCTTGTAGCATCTCTAATAAACTTTACTCCATCAAAATTATCAAGAAGCGGTAATATAAAACTTCCTAAGTAAGCCATATCCGATTTAACATCTTCTGCTGTTTTTATATTTAATCTTTCTAACATAATATATATCCCGTGTTCTCCTAAATCCCCTGAAGCTAAAATTAAATCACCTTCATTAATTTCCCTTTTTCTCCAATCTCTATTAGGCTTTATAATTCCGATTCCAGAAGTATTTATAAATATTTTATCTCCCTTATTTTTATCTACTACTTTAGTATCCCCAGTTATTATTTTAACTTTTTCTTCTTTAGCTACTTTAGATATAGAATTAATAATTCTTTTTAAATCTTTAACAGCAAGTCCTTCTTCTATTATTAAAGATAAGCTAATAAATAATGGTTCAGCTCCGACTACTGCTAAATCATTTAAAGTTCCATAAACAGATAAGCTCCCAATATCCCCACCTTTAAAAAAAATTGGAGTAATAACATATGAATCTGTAGTGAAAGCTAATTTCCCACTAAACTCTACTATCCCAGAATCTAATAATTCATCTAAAATAGGATTAGAAAAATTTTTAACAAATTCTTCTTCTATTAGCTTTCTAGTTAAATCTCCTCCACTACCATAAGCTAAACTAATAACAGGCTCCATAATATTAGATCCTATAATATTTGTTTCCATATTAATAGCCCCCCTTATTGTAGGTTATTTTTTTTATTCTTTATTTTAATTTTTATATAATTTTAGTTTTCATATAAGTAATAGGCAGCACAACTTCCTTCAGAAGATACCATACAAGGTCCTTTTGGAGAAGAAGGAGTACAAGCTTTTGCAAATAATGGACATTCATAAGGTTTTACGACTCCCCTTAAGACTTCCCCACATCTACAAGCAGTTTTCTTCACTTTTATAGGCTTGGTTAAAGGGAAACGTTTCCTTACATCAAATTCAATATAATCTTCATTTAATTCTAATCCACTATTCTCAATAATACCTAAACCTCTCCAATTAGCTGCTGATAATTTAAATACCTTATTAACTATATCAATTGCTTTCAAATTTCCTTCATATCTTACACTACGTTTGTAGTTATTCCATACTCCATATTCTTTATTTTTTATTTTTTTTAATAAGAAATAAACATTAAAAATTATTTCTTCTGGTTCAAAGCTACTTATAACTATAGGGATTTTATATTTATTAGCAGATATTTCCCAAGGTTTTGCTCCTATAATAGTGGAAACATGTCCTGGACCTATAACTCCATCTAAATTAACTTCTTTACCATCAAGCACAGCATCTAAAGCCGGCGGAGTCAATTTATGTAATGATAAATAAAATAAATTTTTTAATTTAAGATTTTTAGCTTTTATTAAAGTATAAGCTAATAGTGGTACAGTAGTCTCAAAACCTATACCTATTAATAAATAATTTTTATTAGGATTATTTAAAGCTAATTTAATAGATTCTAAAGGATTATATACCACAATTATATCTTTACCAATAGATTTTAGATAGCTTAAAGATGCTTTACTTCCAGGCACATTAACTAAATCTCCAAAAGTTATAATACTTAAATTATTTTCCATAGCTAAATTAATAATATAGTCTATATCTTCTTCTGCAGTAACACAAACTGGACACCCTGGGCCTGATCTTAAATCTATTGTTTTAGGAAATAAACTCCTTATTCCATATTTTGCTATCTCATGCGTATGAGTACCACAAAACTCCATTATCACATAATTTCTATCAGTAAATAATTTTTCTATATCTTTTATAATTTTTGAGATAGCTTCTTTTACATTAACCGTATTCTTTTGACTTAATAAATTTTTATTTAATAAATTAATTTCCAATTTAAACACCTTCCCTTAATTTTTATTTTAAATTTACTTATTGAGTAATATTTGATTCTTTTATTATATTAATAATTTCTGTTGCATCTTCATTTTCTAAAACAGATATAGCAAACCCTGCATGAACTATAACATAATCTCCTTCCTTTACACTATCAAGTAATGAAATATTTATTTCTAAAGTAGTTTTTTCTCCTAATTGTGCTATAGCTTTTTCATTATCAATAATATTTATAATTTTCAAAGGCACCCCTAAACACATAAGTATATTTTCTCCTTTTTTATTTTTATTTTATTTTATTATAGCAGATGCTAATTGCCCTAAGGAGATCCCGCTATCATTAGGTGGAACTTTTTCATGAATAAATACTTTCAAACCTTTTGATTCTAATTTATTATATATATTTAAAGTAAGCAATTTATTTTGAAAAACACCACCTGATAAACCTACTTGATTAATATTATATTCCTTTTTTAATTTTAAACTTATAGAAACAACGATATCTATGATAGTATTATGAAATTTTCTAGCGATATCGGAATATGTAATACTCTTTTTTTCCTTTTCTTTAAGTATCTCAACAAATATAGGTAAAGGGTCTATTTCGAAATGATTACCAAAATTTAGGATTTCGAATGGATAAGCTTCTGTAGAATTAGAATAATATGCAATGTTTTCTAATTCAATAGCTGCTTGTCCAGAAAAATTAATTTTCTCTCCTTCCTTAATTTTAGCTAGTACTGCAGCTATATCAAAAACTCTACCTATTGAAGAAGTATAATAAACATTATAATTATTTTGCACCATTTTATATATTAACTCTCTTTGAAAATCAGAGATATTAAATATATTGAGCTTATCAGGCAAAAATTTAGAAATATAAGATACAGCAATGTAAATAGGATTCTCAATAGCAGAGTCTCCTGCTACTATTGGGAAATACTTTATGTGCCCTATTCTTTTGAGGTCATAGATGTTTCCAATAAATACTTCGCCACCCCATATTTTGCCATCTTCCCCATAACCAGTACCATCAAAAGAAAATCCAATTAAATCTCCTGAAATTTGTTTATCTAAAATTAAAGAATAAATATGAGCTTTATGATGTTGTATATATTTTAATTCTATCCCATTATTTTTAGAAAATTCTTGAGCAAAAATAGTAGACAAATAATACGGATGTAAATCTGCTACTATTAAATCTGGCTTAAAATTAAACATTTTTAAAAATTTATCTATTGTTTTTTCGAAACTTTGATAAACACTATCGTTCCGTAGAAACCCCATCCTACTTGATATAAAAACATTGTTATTAAAAGAAACACAAATAGAATTTTCTAATTCTGGTCCAACACATAACGCATTAATAAATCTATAATTAGTTTCTATTTTTTTACCAATATTATATATTGATTTTCTTACAGGAATATATAAATCATCTATATTAAAATAAATATTAAAATCTGATTCATTTTGAATTTCTAAATCATGTAATATTGCCAGATTTACATTATTAATAAAGTATTTTAATGTTTCATCTTGATTATTTAATATAATAGATTCCCCGGATAAATTTGCACTTGTAAAAGCTATTGGGGAATTGTATAGATTGCTTATAATGTATAAAAAAGTATCAAAAGGTAAAGAAACCCCTAAATATTTTTTATATCCTAAATTCTTTGCTAATTTAACATTATCTCCTACTTCAATTACTACTATAGATTTTGAATTTATTAAATATTCAATCATTGATTTTTGGTTTATTTTTTTGTTAATGTAATCTTCCAATTGTTGAATATCTTTAAACAAAACGGGTATAGGTTTAAAGGTTTTTTTGAGATTTCTTAGTTTAGTAATAGCATTTTCATTAGTAGCATCCGCTATTAATAAAAACATATTGGTTATTTTTAATAAAATTAATTCTCCATTACTTAAAGAATTTATTATCTTTTCAAAAGCTTCATCATAATTTTTAAAATATTCTTTTTTATTATTAATATAATAAAAAATTTTAGGACCACAAGCGCTACAACTAATAAATTCATAATTATATCTTCTATTATTAGGATCTTCTTTTTCTTTTTTACAATCTTCACATGGTTTATATTTATCAAAAAAAATAGAATTTAGTTTGTTATTATCTATAGAGTTAATAATTGAGTATCTTAAGCCACAATTATTGCAAGATATAAATGGATAAAAATATCTTCTATTATTAATATCTTCTAATTCTCTTAAACAATTTTCACATATAAAAATATCATTAAAATTTTTTATTGTTTTTATCATATTGTTATTTGCTAAATTATTAATGATTTATCCCCCCTTTTTTTTTCAAATTAAATTAAATACAATTTAATTTAATATTTTTAATTTAATTAATTATTTAGTTAATTAGAGTAGTATAGATTTTTAAGTAGGGTAGCATCTTCTTCGAGATTAGGACTTTCTATTATTATTAACCCCTTTACATTTAAATCTTTTAAAACTTTTATAAAATCTATGTAATTAAATTGAGATTCTTTTAGATTTAAATGATGAACTTCTCCTTTATCTGAGTATTTAATTCCTGATATATGAATATGTATATTATCTAAAGCCTGATATCCTAACTTATGTTTTACATCCTCAAAAATTTTATAAAAATCATTATATGAATTAATTTTACCTAAACTCCTAGCATACATATGAGCAAAATCTAAGCATGGCATAACCTTAGGTCCTAAATCTTGACTTAAGTTCAATACTTCTTCTAATGTACCAAATTGAGAAATCTTCCCCATAGTTTCTATTCTTAATACTACATCATAATCAGAAATTAACTCTAAAACTCTTTTTAGATTATTTTTAATATTATTATAAGCGATTAATTTATCCATATTATGATAATATCCGGGATGAATAACAATATCTTTAGCCCCACAATAACTACCAATTTCACAGGTTTTAACAATTCTGTTAATACTTGCTTCTATTTTTTCTGGTTCTAAAGAATTTAAATTGATATAATAAGGTGCATGAACACTTAAAAATATCTGATATTGCTTAGAAAATAAATTAATTTTATTTGCAGTAGTGGTAGATATTTTAACACCATGTACAAACTCTAATTCCATTACATCTAAATTAATTTCTTTTAATTTCTTTATTCCTGAGAAAGTATCTAATTTAGGGGAAGAATTAGGTATCCCAGCAGTACCAAAATATAAGCCGTTTTTAATATGTTTCATAAAATATTTACCTCACTTCCCACTCTCTCTATTACATCATTTATAAAAAACTCATCAAATTCTTCTATTTTTATTTTAGCCAATACTAACGGTTTGAAGAATTGTCTTATTAAATATATTACTAAAAATTCATTATTCTCTTCCTCTTTTATATCAATTATTATTTTTAAATTATTTCCATTATAAATAGTATATTCCATTATATCTATATTTTTCTTTAGATTAATTTCTCCCATTAAATTAAGTTTTTTTAAATTATTATTCAAATTATTTTCCATTAAATTAAAAATCTCTGAAATTCTTTGAACTTTTACATAAAAATTGGCAATATAATTATTATCAAATTTAAACCCATTTTTAATTAAATCTTTTTTTATAGAATCTATATTTTGATATCTTTTTTTATAATCATATTCTACCATCTTATTAAGTATATCTAACAATGAATTAGAGATATCTATTTTTAAAGAATTATTACACATTTTTATATAATTATTATATTCGTTAATTTCTTTGATATTAGTTGGGGGTTTTAAATTGGATAATAACTCCAAAAAAGTTATTCCTAATGAAAAAATATCATTAGCTGGTAATGATTCTAAATTTGATATTTGTTCTGGTGGGGAATATCCAGGAGTAGAAAAAATAATATCTTTTCTAATTGATTTAGAAATCCCAAAATCTATCATTTTTAAGATATTTTTATTTGTAATGAGTAAATTAGAAGGTTTTAGATCTCTATGAATAATATTTTTTTGATGAATATAATCCAAAGCTTCTAAAGCTTGAAAAAGTAAATTTATAGCCACTTCCTCTTTAACTTCCTTTGGAATATTATAAATAAAATAATCTTTTATATTAAATCCATCTATATATTCCATTACATAAAAAAAATCATCATTATAAAAAAAACTGTCATAATATTTAGCTATGTTAGGATGCCTTAAAGATATTAAAATCGAAACTTCTGAAAGAAATCCCTCTATTAGGATTCGTTTATCGGTTATATAATCTAATATTTTTAATTGTTTTAGAGCTAAAATTTTATCTATTTTATTATGTTTTACTTTATAAACATTTCCCATTCCTCCGCTGTTTATTAATTCTAATATCTCATAAGTATTTACTATAATTTCCCCCTTGTTATAAATTCTTATATTTTTTGACATCTTTGTATTAAAATTAATTATTTTTTAATTTTTTTAAATTAATTTATAAAGATTTAAGTTCATTAATAACTTTTCTAAGAGTTTCTTTAGCATCACCAAATAGCATGCGAGTTTTTGGATTAAAGAACAATTCATTATCAACTCCAGCAAAACCGGGTCTTAAACTCCTTTTCATAAAAATAATATTAGCAGCATCTTCTACTTCTAATATAGGCATCCCATATAGTGGACTATTGGGATTATTTTTTGCAGCAGGATTAACTATATCATTAGCACCTACTATCAAAGCTACATCTGCAGTTTTAAACTCTGAATTAGCTTGCTCTAATTCATATAATTTAGAATAATCTACTTGAGCTTCTGCTAATAAAACGTTCATATGTCCCGGCATCCTACCTGCTACCGGATGAATAGCATAAATAACTTCAACTCCCCTTTTTGTTAATAATTCTTCTAATTCATGTACCTCATTTTGGGCATTAGCTACTGCCATCCCATAACCAGGAACTATAATTACTTTCTTAGAATAAGCTAATAAAATAGCGGTATCTTGATAACTAATCTCTTGAATATTCCCTTTTTTAGATACGTCAGTTAAACTAGTTTCTCCAAATCCTCCCATAATAACACTTAATAAACTTCTATTCATAGCTTTTGCCATTAGTAAGGTTAAAATAGTTCCAGAAGCACCAACTAAAGTACCAGAGACTATCATAGCATTATTTTGTATAGCAAATCCAGCAATTGCTGCAGCTAAGCCTGTAAAAGCATTTAATAATGCAATAACTACTGGCATATCAGCTCCACCTATAGGATATACTCCACTAAACCCTAAAACCGCACCTATTATAATTAATCCTAAAAATATAAACTTATTTATTTCTAAATTTAAATTTAAAGAATAACTTATAGCTAAATAAATAATTCCTAAAAACAAAAGTATAACTAATAATAAATTAAAGATTCTAATAGTTAGAGATTTTTTAGCACTTTCTAGATACCCCCAGAGTTTAGCCATAGCTAGCATACTACCTATAAAAGATACCATTCCAATAGTTCCACTAAATGAAGCACTGAAAATAAAAAATAAATTGCTTTCTTTAGCTTTATAAAAATATTCAGAAAAAGATATAAAAGAGATGGTAAGTCCTCCCATGCCGTTAAAAAATGATACCATTTGAGGCATTTCTGTGAATTTAACTTTTAAAGCTAAATAACTACCAACTATACTCCCTAAAATTATCCCTAATATTATAAACCATAAATTACTAACTATAAAATTATTTTGAATAAAAGTAAGAAGTACAGCTAAAACCATTCCTATAAATGATATAATATTTCCTTTTCTTGCGGTTTCTGGATGAGTCATGTATTTTATACCTAATATAAATAAAAACGCACTAATTAGATATCCTATTTCTCTTATTTGAATTAAATCTATATTATTACTCATAATGTTTTTTATTTTTATTTATTTTTTTTGAATTTTTCTAGCATTCGGTTAGTAACTACATATCCCCCAACGACATTCAAAGTTCCTACAAAAACTGCTAAAAATGCAATTATTTTAAGAACTAAAGTATTAGCATGTGCTGCTATTATAATTGCTCCAACTATAACAATTCCATGAATCGCATTTGTAGCTGACATTAATGGGGTATGTAAAATTGAAGGAACCTTACTTATCAATTCAAACCCTAAAACTATTGCTAATAAAAATATATAAGCCTGTGCTATCGGATGAAAATCTATTGATAATAAAAAACTAAAAAAATCCATCATTTTAACTTTACTCCTTATTTTAATATATTCTATTTTTTGGTTAATAATTCTTTAAGTTTAGGATTAATTATTTGTTTTTTATAAGTTAAAATTATTTCTTTTTCAATTTCATCATTAAAATCTAATTTAACTTCTTTTGATTTTTTAGTTAAGTGTTTGAATAAATTGAGTAAATTTCTTGAGTATAAATTGCTAGCATCTAAAGGCATAAGGGCAGGTAGATTAGTATATCCGATTATAGTTTTATTATTGTAAATAAATACTTCGTCTGTTTTAGTTAATTCACAATTTCCGCCACTAACTGCTGCTAAATCTACAATAACGCTTCCTAATTTCATTTGATCAACCATATCTTTAGTTATCAATATGGGTGCTTTTTTACCAGGGATCATTGCTGTAGTTATTATAACATCTGAATTAACAACATAAGGCTTTAGGATTTCTCGTTCTTTTAAGATTATTGATTCATCAACTTCTTTAGCGTATCCTGATTTATCCTCAAAGTTTTCAATAGAGAATTCTATATAATTACCTCCGACACTTTTAATTTGGTCTTTAGTAGCAGGTCTGGGGTCAAAAGCATCTACAATAGCACCGAGTTTTTTAGATATAGCAATAGCTTGAAGTCCAGCAACCCCTGCACCTATTACCAATACTTTAGCTGGAGTTATTGTACCTGCTGCTGTCATTAACAATGGGAACATTTTTATAGAATAATTTGCTGCTAACAAAACAGCTTTATATCCTGCAATTGTACTCATAGAACTAAGAGCATCCATATTTTGTGCTCTACTTATCCTTGGGATCAATTCCACACTAAAAGAAGTTATATCATTTTCTAAAAAATAATTTATTAAATCATTACTATTAAAAGGTTCTAAAAACCCTACTATATAAGAATTAGGTTTAATTAAATTTAATTCTTCTTTTAATAGTTTTCTAACTTTAAAGATAAAATTACAATAGTTATATACGTTATCTACAATTTTTGCACCACTATTTATATAATCTTCATTAGAATATCCGCAATTTATACCTGCATCTTTTTCTACATAAACCTCAAAATCAGCAGATAAAGTTTTTACATCCTTAGGAACTAAAGCTACTCTTGTTTCATTTAAATATTTTTCTTTAGGAATTCCTATTATAATTCTATTTTCTTCCATATTGCTTACTTAAATTTAATATATTTATTATAATAATAAAAAACCCCTTTTTAATTATAGAATTCAAAAAATAATTTTAAAAATCCTTTTTTACTAAACTTTAAATATTAAATTTAAAAATGAATTTCTAAAATTACATAGAATAATTATAATAGTATAAAATAAATAAACAGTATAAAAAATATGAGTTTTGATAAAATAAATATTTCATATTTATTCAATGAAAAGGGGCTTTACTTGCTTTTAACGATTGGAGTATTTTTATTATTATATTTATTTTTGATTTTAGTAAAAAAGAAAATAAAAAAAACAAAATTATATGAAATAATATTTATAAATGCTTTTTTAGATGCTATAGATGGTTGGATATTTACTTTAACTTTAAACGTATTCTTGTTATACGTTTTTTCCTTTATATTTGTTAATCCAAAATTATTAAAGGTATTTGTAGTAATATTAATATTGGTAGTGGGTTTAATTTTATCTAAATTTTTAGGAAGATTAATATATAGTTATACTTCTAATATAGATAAAACTATTTCTACTTCTATTATAGTTAATTTAATAAGGATAATATTTTTTATAATTTTAATATTGGTATTATTGGATTATATTGGAATATCAATAACTCCTATATTAACGAGTTTAGGTATCGCTGGGTTAGCTATTAGTTTAGCATTACAATCTACATTATCTAATCTATTTGCTGGATTACAGATTATAGCTAATAAACAGATAAAAGTAGGGGACTATATTCAGTTAAAAGATGGCTTTGAAGGATATGTAGAAGATATTAAATGGCATTCTACTGTTATTAGAGAATTATCTAATAATATTATCATCATTCCTAATTCTGTTTTAACTAATACTATTGTGAAAAATTTTAACATACCTTCTCCTGATTTAAATGTTATAATAAAAATAGGAGTGTCTTATGATAGTGATTTAGAATTTGTAGAAAAGATTACAATAGATATTGCTAAAAAAGTTATAAAAGATTTAGGAGAAGAAATTGAAAATTTTCAACCGTTTATAAGATATAATAATTTTAATGATTTTTCTATTGATTTTAATTTAGTTGTAAAAATTAAACAATATACCAATAAATTTATAGTAATTCATGAACTTATTAAAAATATTCATAAAGAGTATAAAAAGCATAATATTGTCATACCTTATCCTATTAGAACTGTTATTTTAGAGAATAAACAAAGTTAATTAATAAGAATCCATTTTAATTATTAAAATATATTTCGAACTTAGGCTTTAATTTTTTATAAATTTTATTAAAATAAATATTGCTATCAACTATTATCTTTAAATCATATATATAACTAAGATCAAATAAATATTTACTAAAACTATAAAAATAATTTATATTATTTAAGTAGTTATAAATTTCTATTGAATTAACTAAAACTATTTTATTACACTTTAAATTAAGAAAATCATTTATTTGTTGATTAGTTAATAAAAAGGAAAGTAGTTTAGAATCTAAATAAAAAGCGATAGTGCCAGAAAAGTCTTTAAAGTTATCTACTATTTTTAATAAATAATTATAATTTTGAATGTCATTTATGTCTATATAAGCACTATTATACTTTTTATAAATGTTTTTTAAGATATTTATTAGTTCTTCATCATATATTTCTGAAATAATTTTAGACCTGTAATATGTAAATTTAAATTCCTTTATTAATATTGGGCTTAATTTTAAACTATTATATATATTTTCACTATTATTATTAAAATTTCTATATATATTTGAGTAGATACTTTCATAAGAATTTAATAAATTATTATAAAGTTCATTAAGGTTTTCAAAAAATAAATATTTTTCATCTTTTTGCCTTAAAATAAAATATAAATATAGTTCTTTTGTATTATTAAATTCAATATTAATAATATCTTTTTTTATTTTTATAAAACAATCGTTTATATTTTTAGAAATATAAAAGTTAGATGGAAATATATAAGCTGTATATTTATTATTATTGCTATAAATTTGATTTATATTATAAATATAGTAATTTAGGTCATTTGATTGGTAAATATCAAAAGTAGTGTAGTAATTTAAATTGATAGTAATGTAAGGGGAGTATAAATATTTATTAATAAAGTAATCAGTTATTTTTTGGTTTTGTTTTATTAAGTTATTGTATATATCTTGCGTTGTTAATAATTTAAATTCTAAAGGATTTGATGAACTTTGTGTAGTTTCATTTTTTTTTTCAGATTTTATAATAGATTTAACATTACCTTCCATTATTAGGGTTTCTTTTTTAGTATTATAAGTGAGTTTATCAGCCCAGATTTTTTGTTCATCTTTTTTCCCATAAACATTCCCCTTTAATATTATTAAGTTATTTTTTACATTGTATGTTAAGGTATCTGCATAAAGATATAAATTAGTTGATACTATTTTAACCTTAGTTGGAATATAAACTATTTCATTTTCCCAGTTATATGTTAATGTATCTGTAAATATTTCAAAATATTTTGGAGTATCTTTTTTATTATTATTTTTATCTTTTGGATTATTATTTTCTTGTTGATTTTTGATTTTAATATATACGTTATTTTTAGCGACTAATTTTTTTATTTTGAAATATATTTCAACACTATCAGATTTAATAAAAGTAGAAGGATTATAAAGAGCAGGATTACCACTAGCTATCCCAAATTCTTTGTCTTCATAATACCTAAATAAATCACATTTGACCTTGGTATCCTCATAAAATATCTCCACATTACCTACTAATTCAAAATATTTGTTTTTACTATCATAAAGGAGTTTATCACTTCTATGATAAATATATTTTTGAGTACTTTCAGTATTTTGAGTATTTTTAGTATTTTGAGTATTTTCAGTATTTTCAGGATTCTTTGAGTTTTCTATATTTAGATTTTCATTTTTAACCTTATTTTCTAAAGCATAGCTTAATAAATTAAAATTCAAGAAACTATATAAATTCGTAAAAACTAAAAAAAATATTACTAAAAAAATAATTAATAAAAAATAATTAAATTTATTTTTTTTATTGTATTTCATATTTTTATTCTAAAGGTAATTTTATAATGAAGGTAGTTTCTTTATTAAGGGTAGAATTTACTTCAAGTGTACAATTATGAGCTTTGAGAATATTTTTGGAAACATATAATCCTAAACCTAAACCGGATTTATCAGAAAAAGTTTTAAAAAGTTCTCCAATATCTTTTATATCATTTTCACTTATTCCTATTCCATTATCTGTTATAGTTATATTTATAATATTTTCATTTGATTCAAAAAAAACTTTTAAATCAATATAATTTTCTTTTTTATTAAAATCTTGAAATTTTAGAGCGTTATCTAGGATATTATTTATAGCTAATGTAAATTTATCTATATCTATGAAAATTGGGGGTAAATTAGGTTGAATGAAATAATTAAAAATAACGTTTAGTGAATTAACTGAATTAAAATCAATAACTTTAGATTTAAAATTTTGGCTTATATTTAGAAAGTAATTATAAGAATCTACCTTTTGTTTATTTAAATTTAAGCTTTCAACAATATTAAGAGTTAATATATTTAATAGTAATTTTATTCCTTCTTTTACTTCTTTATCTATAATGGATATAAGATTTTTAGAAACTTCTGGATCTTTATAGTATCCACTTAGTAATGTTTCAGTGAAGGCTTTAGTTGTAGTAAAAATCTTATTAGCCACATTTGTTAAAATTTCTATTTTTTTATTTAAAAATTCTATTTTTTTATTAAGTAATATTGTGTTTTTATCAGAATCTATTATTTTAGGAGAAAAAAATATAGCTAAAAATAATTCCTTTGAATCAATATATAATCTTATTAAAATCAATTCAAAAATTGTATCTTTGTATATTACGTTTATAGATGTTAAATTGGTAGGTTTTATTTCTAAAGTATTTAAAAGATTTAATAAGTTATAGATGTAAGGATCTATGAGATCTTTAGAGATATTAACTAAAAAAGGAGATTTGAAAGGGTTATTCAGAAAAAATTGGATTTTTTCTTTATTTTCTTGAGATTCTACTATATCTAATAATATTACCCCTTCTTTTTGATCATTTTTAGAACTTAAAAATGTAGTTTTAAAAATAGAATTAAATAAAATAATATTGGACTTTTTATCTAATATTACAGTAGGGAATTTTATTAATTGGATTATATCATTAATTATATCTATTATTTTTCTTTTAGTGCTTGCCATTTTTTATTTTATGATAAAATAAATAATTTTTAAGTATCTCTTGTATTATTGTTCTTCCTCTTCGCCTTCAATTACAAATTTATATCCTACACCATGTATGGTTTTAATATAATTGGCATTTTTAGCATTATCTTCTATTTTTTGCCTTAATCTTCTAATATGTACATCTACAGTTCTAGTATCTCCTAAGTAATCATAACCCCATATTTGTTCTAATAAGTATTGTCTAGTAAAAACTCTTCCGGGGTTCATTATAAATAATTTTAATAAATCAAATTCTTTAGGTTTCAATTCTAAGAGTACATCATTTTTATAGATTTCACGTCTATTTACATTAACTTTGAATGGCCCTAATTGAATTTGATTAGTATCTACATTTGTGGTTCTAGTTCTTTTTAGGATAGCTTTGATTCTTGCTAATAGTTCTCTTGGGCTAAACGGTTTGGTTATGTAATCATCTGCTCCTAACTCAAAACCTAATATCTTATCTATTTCTTCTCCTTTAGCTGTTAGCATTATTATTGGTACTTTACTTTCTTTTCGTATATTTTTACAAACCTCAAATCCTCCCATATCAGGCAACATAACGTCTAATATAATTAGATCCGGTTTCTCTTTTTTAAATAAATCTATAGCATCTTTCCCTTTATATGCTTCTATAACTCTATAATTTTCTTTTTTTAAATGAAATTTAATTAATTCCACGATATTCTTTTCATCATCAACTATTAGTATTTTAGCTTCCATTTTTTAGTTCCACCCCCTTTATTTATTTAAAAATTTAAAAAATATTATTTCTTTAATTTTTTTTCAACTTCCTTTAAAATATTTTCAATTTCTTTTATTTTTACTAAATCATAATATTTTCTTAAATCTTGAAGAGATTTTTTAGCTTTATCATAATCATTTACCAATAAGTAATAATCAATTGATTTTTTATAATAAATAGCAATCTGAATTAAAATATTTTCATTGATTATTTCTTTTATATTTGTTTCTTTTTTATAAATATTATTTACAAAAGGGATATATTGGTTTTTATAAAAATCTAAGGAATATTTTGGATCAGTTGCATAAATTTTTTGTAATGTTGAAGCCATGTTTAAATAATTACTAGCATATAATGAATTTACTGTATCTATCTTTGATTTATCTCTTATTTTAGATAAAGAAATATTTAATTCATTAGAAAAAAATAAAACATCTTTAGAAATATCTAAAAATTTTTCTTTATTATTTAGTTTATCTAAATATATTATATAAGCTAAAGTTAAGTATGAAATTGAATTAACATAATTTAATGAGCTATATTTGTAATCTTGATTATAATAATAGCTTTTAGCAATTTTGTAATAATTATATCCTTTTTCTTCATAAATCTGAGCTTTTTTTAATGAATCATCTTCTATAGAATAAATTTTAACAACACTAATAAAAAAACACAATAAAATTATTAGTATTTTTTTATATATTTTTAAATTTTTAAATTTTATTATCATAAAATTTATTATTGTAAAGTAGTTAATTTTTTTGGATTAAAACTCTTTCAATAGCTTCTATAATTTCTTGTGGTTCAAAAGGTTTTATTATATAATCTTTAACTCCTAATAGAGTCGATTGTTTAATAGTTTCATAGGTATCTACAGCTGTAAGCATTAGAATGTCTATATTATTATATAATGGGTTTTGTCTAACTTTTTTAACAAATTCTAAGCCATCCATTTCAGGCATCTTATAATCACAGATCATTATTTTTATTTCTTTCCAATTTTTATCTAAGATTTCTAAAGCTTCTTTAACACTATTAGCTTTTAATGATTCATATCCTTCTAGTTCTAATATATTACTAACTAAATTAGTTATATTAGGTTCATCATCTAATACTAAGATTTTTATTTTTTTCTTATCAGGTATCATAATTTTATTCTCACCTCTTTAAATAGTTTTTAATTATTAATTATTAATTATTAATTTTTAATTTTTAATTAAATTTCCTTTTAGATTAACTTTATAATAAACTTTATCTAAGGTATTAGCTACTATTTCTGAAGCTTTTTTTGAGCCTTCTTTTAATATATCTATAACATCATCTTTATTTTTTTCTATTTGTTTCCTTTTATATCTTATAGGGGAAATAAAATTATTTATTATATTACATAGTTTTAATTTACATTCTACACATCCTAAGGTTCCTTTTTTACAATTTTCTTCAATTTCTTTGGTTTCAGGATTTTCAAAAGCTTTATGTAGTGAAAATACATTACATATTTCCGGCCTTCCAGGAGAATTCTTATATATTTTATTAGGATCTGTTATGTATTTCATTACTTTTTCTTTAATAGTTTTTTCATCATCATCAATAAAGATAGCGTTATTATAGCTTTTACTCATTTTTCTTCCATCAAAACCTGGGATATATGGAGTATTTGTTAATAATTCTTTAGGTTCTATAAAAGTATCACCGTATAAATAATTAAATCTTCTTGCGATTTCTCTAGTTAATTCTAAATGAGGGAGTTGATCTTCTCCCACTGGTACAATAGAGGCATTAAAAGCTAAGATATCTGCACTCATTAATACAGGGTACCCAAAAAATCCATAGGTAGCTATATCTTTTCCTAACTCTTTTATTTGATCTTTAAAAGAAGGGACTCTTTCAAGCCAACTTAATGGAACTATCATTGACAGTATTAAATGTAAAACAGCTACATCTTTTACCATTGATTGTAAATATATTACAGCTTTATTAGGATCTATTCCAAAGGCTAAATAATCTATCATAACTTCTTTGATATATTCTTGTAATTCTTGGGTTTTTTGGTAATTGGTAGTTAATGCATGCCAATCTACTATAATAAAGTAGCTTTTATATTTATCTTGATATTCTTTCCAGTTTTTAAGAGCGCCAAAAATATGGCCTATATGTAATTTTCCTGTAGGTCTCATTCCACTTACTAATACTTCCATAAATCCACTCCCTTATTAAATACTTTATTATTTAAATTAATTATTCGTTTAATATTCCCTCAAATTCATAGGTATTATGGTTATAGTTTGTTATTTTTACGTAATAAAAATTACCTAATTTAATTTTTTTAGTAGATTTATTAGATTTTATTTTAATATAGGAATCTACTTCAGGAGCGTCAAAATATGCTCTCCCTATAAAATACCCATCTTCTTTTGATTCTATTAATACTTTAAAAGTTTTGTTAATTTGGTTATTTGACCATTCTTTTAAGATATCATCTTGGATATTCATTATTTCGTTATATCGTTTTTGTTTTATTTTATAGCTAATTTGGGGTAGTGTATAAGATAAAGTTCCTTTTTCTCTGTAATATTTAAAGAATCCTGCACGTTCTATTTTAGCTTTTAATAAGAAATCAATTAATTCTTTAAAATCTTCTTCTTCTTCGTATGGATGTCCTACTATAAATGTTGATCTTATTATTACATTGTTTATTGTAGATCTAATTTTATCTAATAGTTTTAAATAGAACTCTTTATGTCCGGGTCTTCTCATAGCTCTTAATACTTTTAAGCTGGCATGTTGAAGAGGGATATCGATATATTTTACAATTTTATTATAGTTTGCAATGGTTTTAATAGCTTCAGTGTTTAGAGTAGTAGGATAAAGATAAAGCATTCTTATCCAAAAGTCTCCTTCAATAGTTGCTAATTTTTCTAATAATTCACTTAAAGCTAATTTTTTATACAAATCGTACCCATAAAAGGAAGTATCTTGGGATACTAAGATTATTTCTTTTATTCCTAAATTTACTAATTTTTTTACTTCCATATATATATCTTCTATTGATCTAGATTTGTATTTACCTCTAATTTTAGGGATGTAGCAAAACGAGCAGGTATGATTACATCCCTCTGCTATTTTTACATATGAGTAATATCCAGTGGTTATAAATTTCGATAATTTATAGGAATAATCAATAGATTTTGTATATTCGCTTAATTTTATTATTTTTTTTCCTTGTATAATATCATTTATATCATAAGGGATGTTATTAAATGTAGCTGTATCATAAAATCCATTAACTTCTTTAAATATTTGGGTTAATTTTTCTTTTTGACGTGTTACTAAACATCCTGTTACAATTACTTTAGTTTTTAAATTATTTTCTTTAATAGTATTTATAACGTTTTGCACAGTTTGCATAGATTGATTAATAGCTGGTTTAATAAAGCCGCAGGTATTTATTATAACTATATCAGATTCTTGAAGGTTATTGGTATATGTATGGTTTCTATCAATTAATGAAGCTAATATTATTTCACTATCTACGGTATTTTTAGAGCATCCTAATGTTATTACTGTGAATTTTGCCATATGTTTTATTTATATTTTAATTTTTTATTTTAATTGCTCTCTCCCTTTTATTCTATTATACTATTTATTAACATTTCCTTTTAATTTTATTATTTTTATAAATATAAAAAATAAAAGGGAAGTTTAACAGATATTAAGAAAATAAATATTAGAAATAAGTAATAAATGTAGTAAAATTTTAGTAAAAATATGGGAATATATAGAAAAATGCAAGAAATAACATATGAAGATTATAAGAATTTTATTAAGAAGAATCAATTTGTTATCATAGAGGATGTTGAGATAAAGTTAAACGGGGTTTGGAATATAAAATCATATGGTCCTGATAAATATATCAATGAAAGAACAACAGTTTGGAGTTTCCCTAATAGAGGTGATTGGGCTACTCACAAAGGTAACTACAGAGGGAATTGGTCTCCTTATATTCCACGAAATCTTATTTTAAAATATACTAAGGAAGGAGATTATGTATTAGATCAAATGGTAGGTAGCGGGACTACTCTTATAGAAGCTAAATTGTTAAATAGAAATGCTATAGGAGTAGATATTAATTTGGATGCTATAATGATAACTCTAGATAGGTTAAACTTTGCTAATGATATATTTTCTTTAAAAAATGAAAAAGTGGATATAAAGACGTATGTAGGTGATGCTAGGAATTTAAATGAAATAAAAGATGAAAGTATAGACCTTATAGCTACCCATCCTCCTTATGCTAATATAGTTTCTTATACTAAAACTAGAAAGCAAAGTGATGATTTATCTCAGTTATCACTATCTGAATATTTAAGTGAAATGAGGAAAGTAGCGGCAGAATCTTTTAGAGTTTTAAAAGCAGGTAAAAATTGTGCTATATTGATTGGGGATACTAGAAAGCATAAACATTATGTCCCACTTTCCTTTATGGTTATGCAGATTTTTTTAGAAGCTGGTTTTATCTTAAAAGAAGATATTATTAAAGTTCAATGGAATATGAAAACCACTCGGGAAAAGTGGAATAAAAAGGAAAATGATTTTTACCTTATTGCTCATGAACATTTATTTATCTTTACAAAACCTTTAAACAATAATGAATTAAAAAAATATAAATTTAGCATAAAATGGTGGTAAATTTTTTATATAATGGTTAAATTTAAAAATTTAGGATTTGACAACTTCGATAATTTTAAAAAATATTTTTTTGATACTCTTTTAATTTCAAATAAAACATATGATTATTTTGTTAATTGGAAAAAGATAAAAAAAAAATATAAATAAATATATTAAAGAGATTTCTTTATTAAATTCTTTATCTAAGGTTCATCAAAAGGAGAGAGAAAATTATTTTAAAGAACTTTTATTGAAATATCCTGAAGTAATAGAAGTAATTCCTATTATTATAGCAGAAAGAATTAACAATAAAAAAATTTGTGTTTTTGATTTAGAGTTACAAGATATTTTAGATTTTGAATTTAATAAACTAAATATTGATATAACTAAAGTAGAAAAAATTTTAAAATTTTGTAGAAAGACGGGAATTCTTGATTTATTTCAAGAAGTAGATGATATATACGATTACATATTAGGGGTAGAAGTTGGCTTGGATTCAAACGCTAGAAAAAATAGAAGTGGAAAAATATTTCAAAAAATGTGTTATCAAAAAATAATAAAAATTATCTCAACTAATATTTATACTATAATAGAAAATGATTATAAATTTTCCTTATATTCTTATCTAAATAAAAGGAATAAAAATAAAAGGAAAGCTAAAGTTCATGATTTTGTTATTTATAAAAATTCCAATCCAGTAGCGGTTATTGAATGTAGTTTTTATAATGTTTTAGGAAGTAAAATTAATGCCATATCAGAAAGTTATATATATATGACTCAAATTGCTGATGAAAGAGGGATTAATTTTATATGGGTTACTGATGGGCCCGCTTGGATTAATGCTGAAAATATAATTCTAAACTCTATGAAACACATTCATTACGTTTTGAATTATAAGATGTTAGACTTAATTAGAAATATTTTTTGATTTAGAAATATTTTTTGATAATATTAAAAGTATTTTTTATAATTCGAATATTATTAAAAGGGTAGTTTAATAGATATTAAGAAAATAAATATAAAGGGGCGAGTAGCTCAGTGGTTAGAGCGCCTGTTTCACACGCAGGAGGTCATAGGTTCAATTCCTATCTCGCCCAATTATTTATTATATTATTATAATAAATGGATAATAACTACAACAACAAACTTATAAATAATGCCCAAACAAATACCCAAATCACAAATTCAACAAAAGATTATATAAACCAAATATTTCAAAAAATCTTAGAAATCTTAAACAAAGAAGAAAATTCTAATTATACAAATAAATCTTTCTTTGGAGGAATCTATTTAGCTGTTAAAAATCAATTAGACAAATTATCCGAAGTTTTAAATAACTCTGAAGTTTTAAATAATTCATTAGGCAACTTAAAACAAGATATAAATAATTTATCATTAATTCTAATAGATTATCCTAATTTAAATAAAACTAATAGAGAAAAATCAATTAAAAAATTTAAAGAAAATCTTAGTAATATTCATAATATACTGATCAATAATTTAAATAATTCATTTTTAATAGAATATTCTTTTAGTCCAGAAATTTCTAATATACAAGAAAATAATAATAATAATAATAAAACAAATCTTAAAACAGATTTAAATTTAATAGATATAGACCAATTAATTAATATTTATTTTATAGAATTTAAAAAACTAATAGAATCAAAAAATTTTGGTGATAATAAAAAATTAGAAGAAAAAATATTATTAAAAAGAAATGATAATTTATATAAATACTTAAAGAAAAATAAAATAGAGACAATAAGTGATTTATTATGGTTTTTGCCAAGAGCTTATTCAGATAGAAGGAATTTCAGCATCTATCAAGATAAAATATATATTAAATTAAAAATAATTTCTAATCATTTAGAAATAAACACAAATAAAAATATAAAAATCTTAAAATATGAAGCAATAGAAGAAAATTCTAAAAAATATTATACTTTAGTTTTTTTTAATCAAGAATTTATAAAGTATTCTATAAAGAAGGGAGATGTTATAAAAGTATTTGGGAGAATAATAAAAGGTAATGAAATTGTACCTGAAGAATGGGAAAAAGATAGTATAAAGACTTTAAATTTTGATAAAATTGTCCCAGTTTATCCTTTAGGAAATAATAAAATAAAGCAATCTAAGTTTAGAACTCTTATTTATGAAACACTTAAAAATTATTATAAATATATAAATGATTCACTATTTGATTTAATAATTTACTTAAAAGATATTTTAAAAGTAGAAATTGATTTTTTAGATTTAAGAAACTCTTTTTTAAATATCCATTATCCTAAGGATTTTGATTATTTAGAGAAAGCGAGAAATAGATTAGCTTTAGAAGAAATCATTTATACTCAAGTATTATTAAATAGTATTTCTAAAAAGGAAGAAAAAACTAATATTAAAATAGATTTATCTAAAACTAAAGAAAAACTAAAAGAAATAATTAAAATTTTACCATTTAATTTAACTAATGCACAACTAAGAGTTTTGAATGATTTTATATTAGATTTTGAAAAGGGTAAGAAAATAAGGAGATTGATTCAGGGGGATGTTGGTGCAGGAAAAACTATTATCGCTATTATCTTAGCGTATTTATTAAAAGTAAATGGATATCAAAGTGTTTTAATGGCACCTACTGAAGTCTTAGCTAATCAACATTATATTAATTTTACTAAAATTCTCAGTGATTTTAATATAAATATTAAGCTTTTAACTTCTAAGGTTAAAGGTAATCAAAGGAAATTAGTTTTTGAAGAATCCTTTAGTGGGGATTTAGATATATTAATAGGTACGCATGCTTTAATAAATGAAAATCTGAAATTTAGGAATTTAGGGTTAGTTATTATAGATGAGCAGCATAAATTCGGAGTAAATCAAAGATATCAATTATATTTAAAATCTTTAGATTCTCATTTGGTTGTTATGAGCGCTACTCCAATCCCAAGAACCTTAGCTCTTACTGTTTATAGTGACTTAGATATCTCTGTTATTTATGAGCTACCACCAGGTAGAAAAGAAGCTATTACTGAAATATTTAATTACTCTAATATAAATAAAGTTTATAAATTTGTTTTAAAACAATTAGAGCATAATTTTCAGGTTTATTTTATTTGCCCTGCTATTGAAGAAAAAGAAGGAAAAAAAATTAAACTAAAAAATGTAGAACAAACTCTTAATGAATTACAAAATGAATTTAAAAAATATAAAATAAATGGTAGAGATATACGAATAGGGATTTTACATGGGAAGATGTCTTCTAAGCAAAAAGAAGCTATAATGAATGATTTTAGAAATGGGATATATGATATTTTAATATCAACGACGGTTATAGAAGTTGGGATAGATGTTCCTAATGCTAATACTATAGTTATATTGGATGCCGAGAGATTTGGGTTATCTCAATTACATCAGCTTAGGGGGAGAGTTAAGCGTGCTTCTCATCAACCTTATTGTTTATTAGTAACTTCTAAAGATTTAAGTTCTATTGAATTTTCTAAGGCTTTAGAAAGATTAAAGATATTGAAATATTATGATGATGGTTTTACTATTGCTCAAAAGGATTTGGAATTAAGGGGGCCTGGAGAAATAATAGGTTATAAACAACACGGATTTACTGAATTTAAAGCATTAAATCCTTTAAAAGATATTCAATTGATTACTTTTTCTAATATTTTAGCAAAGATTTTAGGAAAATATATAAATGAGAATCAATTGGATTTTATAAAAGATAAACTAAAAGAAATAGAAGAAAAATTTATAGATATTTCGGTTAGTGTTTGATAATTAGCTTATGTTGTGATAAATTTTGTGGAGGTATTGGGGCGTTAGTTAGGGGGGTACTTAACCCCCAAAGGAGCTATGGAGCAAAGCTTCATTGTTAGGGGGTTTTTAAGGTTATTTAAATTTTAAACAGGGTATGAGGTGAAACCACATTATTAAGGGGATTTTTGGGGTTACTTAACTCCCTAAGAAAAATTGATTTTTATCAATAAAATAATAAAATTTTTAATAATAAAAAAAGAGGATTTTTTTTTTTTTTTTTTTTTTTTTTGAATAATATTATTAATAACTTAAGGAGGTGATAATTAATGTTAAAGATAATATCTAAACTACATATAACAGTATTAGTTTTGATATTAATAGGGATAATAATAAGTATGATATCATGTAATACTTCTTGTGATAATAAGTTTAGTAATTTATTAGGAAGTTCTTCAATAGGAGGAGGTAGTGGAGGTAGTGGTGGTAGTGGAGGAGGAGGTAACATTACAGGAAAAGTTTCAAATACTTTTGGAACTCCATTAGGTAGGGATATAGACAACGATGGGGATAACGATGCCGCCGCTATCTTTAATAACATCGCTGGCGGGAATGATGGGGATTATGGATATTCCATATATGTAGATAGCAATGGTAAAGTTTATGTCACTGGGGAGAGCTATAATAATAGTAGTAATTATGATATGTATGTAATAGAGATAGAGTAGGGTTAGAGAAATTGAAAATAAAGTAAAAAATAAGGGGGCTTTTTGCTCCCTTTTTTATTTATTCATTTAAACTAAAAATTTTTAGAGTTATTTTTTCATTTAGAATTAATTTTTTTATTTAAGATTAATTTTTTCTTTTTAATGAATTTTTTTAGAATTAGATTTTAATATTGAATAAATTCTTAAAAAATAACAGGATTATATTTAAAATTAATTTAAATATTAATTAGACAATGTTTATTTAAAAAGGGGTGCTTTTTATGAAAAAATTACCAATTGGAATAAGTGATTTTAAAGAATTGATAACAAATAATTATGTATATGTATTTCATATAACATTAGGCTTACGCCTTCGTTATAGATAAAACGAAGTACATATATGAATTGGTAAGTAATTCAAAGTATATATTTTTAAGTAGGCCAAGAAGGTTTGGGAAGTCATTGTTATTATCAACAATAGAGTATTTATATGAATCTAAAAAAGAATTGTTTAAAGGATTATACATAGAAAATAAATGGGATTGGAATGAAAAGTATCCAGTTATTATGATAAATTTTGCAAAGGATATAAGCAATAAAGAGAAATTAATAAAAAGAATGAAAGAAGAATTAAGAAAAAATTACATATATTATGAAATAGAGATGAAAGAAAAAGAAGATGAAGTATTTTTATTTGAGGAGTTAATAATGATATTAAATGAAAGATATAAAAAACAGGTAGTGGTGTTAATAGATGAGTATGACAAGCCGATATTAGATGTAATAGAAGATAAAAAAGAAGCAGAAGAGGTAAGGAAAACATTAAAGAGTTTTTATTCAGTATTAAAAGGGTTAGATAGGTATATAAAGTTTGTATTAGTAACGGGGGTAAGTAAATTTGCGAAAGTATCACTGTTTAGTGGATTAAATCAATTAGAAGATATCTCATTAAGCAAAGAATATGGAGACATATGCGGATATACCCAAGAGGAATTAGAATATTATTTTAAAGAATATCTAGATAATGTAAATTTAGAAGAAATAAGAGAATGGTATATTTCATATAACTCACACATACTGCGTTCGTTATAACGGATATAATTTTTTATCTAATAAAGTATATAATCCGTTTGATGTGTTATTATATTTAAAGAAGAAAGAGATAAGGAGTTATTGGTATGAAACAGGAAGAACGGAATTTTTATTTAAAATAATAAAACAAAGAAACTTTGAATTACCATATTTGTATAAGAGGTATTACACAGAAGAGATATTAGAAAAGTTTGATATATTATCATATAACTTCGAGAATACATCTCTCGTTATAGAATATATAAGCATAGAAGCATTAATGCTTCAAACAGGGTACTTAACAATAAAAGAGATAGAAAAAATAGGTGCAAGGGAAGTATATACATTAGATTATCCAAATAGAGAAGTAAGAGAAGCATTTAACAATGAGTTATTGTTTTATATAACAAGAGATTATAAACAATATATAACAAAACCATTAGAATTAGCATTAATAAAAGAGAATCTAGAAGAAATAAAAAAGCAAGTAGAAGTGTTTATAAATTCAATAAGTTATGAAGTATTAAAGAATGAATATGTATATGCAGCAGCGATATATGGATTAATATATGCAACGGGATATAATGTAATAATAGAAGACAATACATCAAAAGGGAGGATAGATTTAACAATAGTAGTAGATAAAAAAATAGTATATATAATAGAGTTTAAGGTGTTAGAGAATGAAAAAGAAAAAGGAAAAGCTTTAAAACAAATTAAAGAAAAAGAATACTTTAAAAAATATTTAAATTATGAAAAGATTTATCTTGTAGGAATAGAGTTTGATAAAATAAATAAAAATTTAGCTAATTTTGAATATGAGATAATTAGGGGGTAAGGTTAAATGAAGAAATTACCAATTGGAATAAGTGATTTTAAGGAGTTAATAACAAATAATTATATATATGTAGATAAGACGAGGTATATATATGAGTTGTTAAGTAGTTCAAAATATATATTTTTAAGTAGGCCGAGGCGCTTTGGGAAATCGCTGTTATTATCTACAATAGAATATTTACATGAAGGTCAAAGGGAATTATTCAAAGGATTATACATAGAAGATAAATGGGATTGGAATCAAATATATCCAGTTATTAAAATAGATTTTTCAGTAGATATAAAAGAACATACAGAGATATATGAAAGAATGAAAGAAGAATTAGAATTGAATTACACAAAGCATGAAATAGAAATGGATAAAGAAAAAGATATCCCAGGAAATTTTAAAAAATTAATAATAGAATTAAACAAAAAGTATAAAAAGCAGGTAGTAGTACTAATAGATGAATATGATAAACTAATATTGGATGTAATAGAAGAAAAAAAACAAGCAGAAGAAGTAAGAAAAACATTAAAGAGTTTCTATTCAGTATTAAAAGGATTAGATAAATATATAAGATTTGTATTAGTAACAGGAGTTAGTAAATTTGCAAAAGTATCACTATTTAGTGGATTAAATCAGTTAAAAGATATATCATTAGATAAGAGATATGGGGATATATGTGGATATACTCAA
>Ga0209721_1000476_pt1 | contig 36218 bp, 33 predicted proteins | sample TshhotsprinmetaG_FD_184139 | JGI IMG/M metagenome (GOLD analysis project Ga0209721, IMG submission 184139) | Hot spring microbial communities from South Africa to study Microbial Dark Matter (Phase II) - Tshipise hot spring metaG (SPAdes)... | ecosystem: Environmental > Aquatic > Thermal springs...
TGACCCGATTCAACTCGTCGTAGACCAGCTCCTGCGCGCGCTGAACTGCGCAGCTTCCGTTCACAAGCGGGCTATTGCAGCGAATCAGCGCTGTCAGGTTGCCAACCGCGTCATAGCGGTAGAACGCATGGCTCTGCTCAGGCCCATGCGCGGCTACCCGATTGTTAACCGCATCGTAAGCGAACGTCCAGACCCGGTTCTCGGCATCGGTAACACGAATGAGATTGTTCATCTCATCATAGGCGAAACTGACGCAGTGACCGAGAGGGGTACACTCTCCCACCAGATAGTCGGCCTGATCGTAGCCGAAACGACTGACGCCGCCATTAGCGTCAATCGCTGCGATGAGATTGTCGTTCTGATCGTACTGATAACGCAAGACGAAACCGAGTGGCCCGTCCACCTGCATCAGATTATCATTGGCATCAAAGATATAGCGAGTTGTAAAACCGCGCCCGTTGGTCACAGCGCGCAGGCGACCCAGATCGTCGTAGCCAAACTGCGTCTGATCGCCAACACCGTTAGTCATGGCCACCAGATCACCGGTGGTCGGATCGTAGACATTGGTAATCCGATTGCCGTTAAAGTCAATCACTTCGACCGGCAAACCGCGCGCATCGTAGCGGATCACGCTGACATTGTTAGCGGGATCGATAACACGGATCAGGTTACCGCGGTCATCGTACTCATAGCGCGTGATCCGGCCTTCAGCATCGGTAAACTGCGTCACCTGATCGCGCTCGTTGTAAGCCCAGCTCCGCTGCCAACCGAGCGGCCCCACCTCGCTTAACCGATTGCCGCGCTCATCGTAGGTGAATGTATAGACTCGACCCATCCGGTCGGTAAACGACGTGCGATTGAAGCGCTCATCGTAAGTAAAGAACTCGGACAAACCATCGGGATACGTAATCTGCGTCAGGCGGTACAGTTCGTCATAGTGATAGGTCGTAACGCGACCGAACGCATCAGTAATCGTTGTTATGCGCGCATCGTCATCGTAAGAGAAGACTCGATGCTCGCGTTCGCCAATCCACTGCTCGATCACCCGACCACGATCGTCATAAACCTGGCGGTTCTTCAGATTGCCGGCTGGGTTGCGGACACTCGCCAGATAGGAAACTGTCGCTTCGTATGGCCGACCATTAACATCGAGCAGGGTGCCGAGATACTGCTCCTGATAGGTAAAGGTGGTGGTATAGCCGCGCGCGTTGGTAAAGCCAACCAGCCGCGTGCCCTCATAGCTGAAACTATACTGCTTGCCTTCTGGCGCAGAGATCGCGCTGATCAGCCCCTGCGCGTTATAAGTGAGCGTTACAGTACGCCCCGCATCATTCGTGATGCTGACCAGCCGATCGCCATTGTAGGCGAAACGCAATGCATTGCCATTGCGGTCGCGTTGAGCAATCAATCGACCGCTCGAATCAAACTCGTAGCTCGTCAGCGATTTGGTCGTCAGGATCAATGTCGTGCCACGGCGCTCCAGGCGGTCGTGAACATCGGGTGATCGTGACACGAAGCGCCCATCAGACGTTTCGGCGAAGAGCACCTGCCGACCATCGGGATACATCACCTCATACCCGCGCAGCAACAGATTATCGCGGCGCGTTGCGTTTATCTGGTAGGGGAAGGTCCAGCCCTGACCGGTCAAGCCAATGGTTGGATCCTGAGAGTTGTGGATCAGGGTTAGATCGATGTTGGCTTCGCCCGGACCGGCCACAAAGAGCACCGGCAACGGCTCGACCTTATTGCCCAGACCGGGTAGAACGGGATTGCCAACGATCACCTCATGACCCATACACGGATTGGCGCAGGCAAATCCATTGCGGCCCCGGAACGTCACGCGACTGCTCCCGCTGGCTGTGGCGGTATTGCCGGCAGGATCGCTCGCCGTGACAGTGAAATTGACAATCTGATTGGGTGGGACATTGCGGAAGACTGCGCTGTAGATATTTTCGCCGAATTCTGGCGTTGAACGCAATTCGGGATCAAGCCGACCCGGGTTGCCGTTAATGCTGGCGCTGGCGATCTCTCCGCTATCGTCAACGATCAACACTTTGACGCTCAGATTGCCCTGACCATCAGGCCAGACCTCCAGGAACTCAATAGTTGGCGGCAGAAAATCACCAGAACTACCGCCCTGACAATCCACGGTGATCGTTACCGTGCCCGGGTAAAGCGTAAAACCGGTGTACGGTTGCTGATGGTCGTAGTAATGACACGGCGCGTAGCCGATCAGTCCATCATTGATTCGAGTCAGCGTCAAACTTATTGATAAAGTGCGCGTCAGAGGCAGGAGTTGATCGTAGGTAAACTCACCTGTAAAAATACCTGTGTTATTTCTGATTTCTCGAGACGCTACCCAGGTTGTGCCATCGTCAAACTCGACGACGAGCTGCAACTGAGCATCGATGCCTTGCATGACATCCGGCGCCGGGTCAACCTCAGCCGCTACCTGCAACTGTGCCTCGGTGATTTCATTTTGATTTTCATCCCGGCGTGTCTGTCGCGACGACGTTACCGTGATCTGGCGAAACTTGGGATAAGGCAGGTACACCCTGACGCTACCATCGAGGCCGTTGCGAGCCACAAAACCGCGTTCGAGCGCAATGAACGGCTGATTGCGGAAATCGTGACTCTCATCGTGATACGTCTCCGGCGCAGTAGTCGCGCTATCGGCGATCGGAGCGCCAACCCGATTGCGCAGTTCATTCGTGGCATTCCTGTACGCTTCGTAAAGAAGACCGGCCATGTAGAAGGCAGCCGGTGGATCGGGGCGCGAGACAATGCTACCGTTGGCAAATTCTTGCACCCAGGTATTGGAACCGCCAAGCAGGAATGGATTCCCTATGGGATCGCCCATCGTTCCAAGGCCGATCCGTTCGCAAGTCTGGCGGAAGAGGGGCGCCAGGTCAACGGGGAGATTGCGCCAGTCTATGTCAGCGCACGAATCGACGGTTGTGCTGAGAACTGCAAACAGGGTGAAATGATCGGTACTGGCAATGAGCAGGCGCTGTTCTCGTTGAACAGTCGTCGGCAGCGCAACCCACCGTTGCAACGCTTCATCAAAGAAATACAGACGCAGGCGATCTTCGCGAATATTCAAACCTGATGGGTAGTTCACCACCAACGTCAACGGTTTGGCAAACTGGTTCACCGGGTTACCCTGCGCATCCGAGGCTGTCAGTTCAAAGAAGATGCCTGCCTCCTGATAACCCGCCACGTCTTGGATCGGCGCGGCATTGTAGCGGATGGTCGTATTCCGATCGACTGCTCCAGGAGGAATGCGCAATTCCAGGATGCCATCGCTGCTACGCAGGGATGTCGCCGCTTCGGGTCGCGCCTGCACTTCATCCCGCTCAGGCGCGCCACCAGGCCCGGAAAGATGAATAATGGGAACGAAGATTACGCTCGTTACGCGGGAAGGGCTAACCGGCGGAGGGCGCGGGGCCTGGGGATCGCCGACAGGGGGCAATGGCGGCCCAAGCGGTTTGGCTGCCGGAGGAGCAACTGCTGCCGGAGGAATCGGCGGCGCGCCCGCTGATACAGCCTCTGCCGGCGCAGTTTGCGCAAACGAGTCTTGCGCGCGCGGCGCATCAAGGGTTGCGGTTGGCGATAACTGCGCGCGCAATTGCGGCGGGAGGGACGACATCGGATCGGGAAGCGCCACTTGCGGTATGGATGGCAGCGGCGAGCCAGCAAATGCAGAGCTGGCTGATAGATTGTCTGCTCCAGACCAGGGATCGATGACCTCCCCGATCGTGGCTTCGAGGGTCAAACGCACTGGATCGATATACGGATCAATCAGCGGCTCAGGCCGCAGAGATTGTGGTTCAGCGCTGGAAGTGAGAGGAGATGATGCAGCATGCACGCTGGCTGTTGGCAATACCGCAGGAAACATGCTGGCAAGCAGGGCAACCACCAGGAAGAGGCAAACAAGACCGGAAGCCCGCGATCGTGACAGCATAGATAATCTCCAGCGCAATAATACGGTGAAGAGATGAGAGAGACACGGATCGACCAACTATGCCATTACCGGACAGATCAGGTGAACTGCGCGTTGCGGGCAAAGAGGTGGGCAGGGGAACAAACGCACAGGGGGTAGATTTTTATCCTGTTGTTCTTAACTGTATTAGCTGAATATAAAAAGGCCCAAAAACTATTATGTAAAATTAAATGTAATAAGAGTATTTTTAATGACTAATAGAGCTGTGACAGCTTTTGTGTATTCTCTTAATGTTTCTCCGGAAGTTTTTACTGGCGGTAGTATATCACAAGTCAGTACAGCGTTCAATACTCACCTGACTGATTATTTTCTCATCTTTGTCATAAACTCTTGTTTATCAACACGCCACGAGGGGCGCAGCAACGCTGCGCCCCTCGGCTCCTTATCCCTATTCCATTCCACCCCGCTACATTTCCAGCTCAATGACCTGTAAATCCTCGCCAACCTGCGCATGACCGGTAAAACCACCAGCCGCCACTTCGGTCAGCGCCTGCGCTATCGGCATCGTCCAGCGGGGACTGAAATGCACCAGTACCAGCCGTTCAACGCCAGCCGCAGCCGCGACAGCGCCTGCCTGACGCGGCGTGGTATGGCCGGGAAACGGCTCGGCAGTAGTCGCTTCGTGGATGAGCAGACGCGCGCCGGTTGCCAGAGCCGTGACTGAAGGGCAGGGTTCCGTATCAGCCGAATAACATACAGACGACTTGCCAGCGCCTGGGATGATGCGGAGCGCCAGGCAAGGCCGGCTATGCGCCGTGAGCGCGGTTGCCACAGCCAGACCATCATCCAGGTGGAGCGTATCACCGGCATAGACGGGACGCCAGGCTGCCAGCGCTGCCCATTCGCCCAAACCGGCAGCGGCAACGTAATCAGCAGCCAGTTCGATCGTTTCCGGCAAGCCGTAGATCGGCAACGGCTCTGTGCGACCACCCAAAGCCAGACTGAACAAGAGGGCCGGCAATCCGTTGATGTGATCGCAGTGGCTGTGGGTCAGGATAACCCCCTTGAGCTGTTGTGGTTCGATCTCAACTGCCAGCAGCCGCCGGTAGGTTTCACCACCCACATCGATCAGTAACGGGCCGCCTGGCCCGGCCCAAACCAGGTGAGTGTGGGCGCGATCAGGGTCGGGCAGACCGGTACCCGTGCCAAGCAAGATGATACGACTGCTCATTGCTCATCATCCATTGGTACAAGGCGCTTGCGCAAGGCGTAAATGGCAACCTGAGTGCGATCGGCCAGATGCAGTTTGGAAAGGATGTTACTAATGTGGGTCTTGACCGTCTTCTCAGAAACGATCAGCGTATCGGCGATCTCTTTATTCGACATTCCCTTTGCCACTAATCGCAAGACATCCATCTCGCGTGGGGTAAGCTGCTCGACCGGCGCTTCGTGAGGGCGCGGCGTGTTGAATTCTTGCATCAATTTGGCGGCAACATCGGGATGCAACACCGCTTCGCCGCGACAGGCAGCTCGCACGGCATGGGCCAATTCTTCGGGTGAAATATCTTTGAGCAGGTAAGAGATTGCCCCCGCTTTGATCGCCGGAAAAACTTTATCATCGTCGGCAAAGCTGGTAAGTACGATGACCTGTGACGATGGGCTAACTGCTTTCAGGCGTCGGGTTGTTTCAACGCCGTCGATGCCGGGCATGACCAGATCCATCAGCACCACGTCAGGCAGCAACTCGCGCGCCAGCGCGATACCCTCCTCGCCATTACCCGCTTCGCCAACGACTTCGATATCTGGTTGGAGTTCGAGAAAATCGCGCAAACCCTGCCGCACCACGCGGTGGTCGTCGATCAGCAGCACGGTTATCTGTTCCATACCGTCTCCTTACTTCTGGCCCACGGCCAACAGCGCATCAGTCGCGCTCCGCTACGGCACTGCGTCCGCGCAATGGCACTATGACCTCGATCTCGGCGCCAGCGCCGGGATGAGAATGAACAGCAAAGGTTCCGCCGAGTTCAGCGGCGCGCTCGCGCATGCTGAGCAGCCCAAGATGACGGCTCTCGCCAGAGAGGCGGGCCTGTGGATCGAAACCTTGCCCATCATCAATTACCCGCATCTGTACCTGTTCGGTGGTAAAGGTGAGCTGAATCTGAACATTGTGCGCCGCGGCGTGTTTGACGATGTTGTTGAGCGCCTCTTGCGCAATCCGAAAGAGTGGTTGCTCGATACCACGCGCATGGCGCTCATCACCAACTACATTTAGCTCGATGCGCAGACCTTCACGATGGGCAATATGTTGGGCATGCTGCTGAATCGCGGCCACCAGTCCCTGATCGCGCAATGCCGGTGGTCGCAACTGGAATATCAGCGCGCGCATCTCGGCCAGTGCCGCTGTTGCGGTCTCATGCAGACGTTCGAGCAGGGCCGGAACGCGGGCCGGATTGCGTTCGAACTGCGCGCGCGCGGCCTGCGCAGTCAGCGTCATACTGAACAGTTGCTGGCTAACGCTGTCGTGCAATTCACGCGCTAACCGGTTGCGCTCTTCGAGCGCCGCTGCCTGTTGCGCGCGCTGATAGAGTCGACCATTTTCCACCGCGCCCGCCAGCATGTCAGCCACCGTCTCCAGCACAGCAGCATCTTCGGCTGTCAAACCGGCCAGTTGCGGCGATTCGATATTCAACACTCCCAACGTTTTGCCATTTGCCACCAGCGGCACGCACAACTCTGAACGAATCTCGAGTCGTTCACTAAAACCAAGATAATCGGCTTCGCTCGCCACATCCTCGGCGCGCACGATCTGCCCGCTCCGCGCCGCTCGTCCGACCAGGCCCAGATTGACATGCTGGCGATAACCCACCCGCGCCGGCGCGTATTGGCCGGCAGATGCGACCAGCACCAGCTCGCTGGCCTCCTCGTCGAGCAAGAAGAGGTCAACTTGCGGGTAGCCAAACCCCTGCTGAATTCGCTGGGTTGCCCGCGGTAGTGATTCGCGTAAATCGAGAGTGGCAGTTACGATGCGGGCAATCGAGTTGAGCACCGCCAGTTGATCGGCGCGACGCTGCACCTGCGCGGCCAGTCGCTGCGATTCGGCGTAGAGCTGCGCGCTGACAATCGGGCCGCTGACCTGCGCTGCAATCGCTTCGAGCAAGTCAACATCCTCGTCACTAAACGAGCCGGCGCGATGGCTGACAACGCTCAACAAGCCGATGACTCGTCCACCACTGCGCAGAGGCGCGATGATACACGACGCTACGTCAGGTCCAAAACCCGGCTCATCGGCTGTGGATGATCGGCAGTCGTCGATGACAAAGGGTTGACCACTCTGTACCACCCATGTCAGCGAGCTGTTAGCCAGCGGCAACTGACGACCGATCAAATCGTTCAACGGCGCCGCCGCGGCGGCAACAAGCAGATGACCGGCTTCATCAAGCAGGGCTACCAGCCCGTTTCCAAACGCCGCTGCCAGCCGATCAACTGTGTGGCGGAGGATGGTATTCAGATCAAGCGTTGCGCCCACAGCCCGACCCAGCTCGGCCAGTAACTGCTCTTTGGCGAGCAGTCGCGCGCTACGCTCGGCCAGGCGAACATTCTCAACGGCCAGCGCAGCCTGGCGGGCAATAGCTTCAACCATCCGCACCGTTACCAGATCGGGTGGCGCTGGCCAGGCAATCACGATCACCCCGATCAGCCGCTCACCTCGACCACGCAGCGGTGTCAGCAAGGCTAGCGCCGAGCCAATCGCTGCTGTATCAGGAACACCTGCCGGTAGCGCTTCCGCTGGCACCAGATACGAGTGACTCTGGCGATACTCAGGTCGCAACAATGGCTGGTACAGCGCCGGCTCCACCGGCGCTGCTTGCAACTGCTCGGCCAGTTCGAGCGCCGCGCCGGCAAAAGCGACGGCGTGTAATGTGTCGCTCTCATCATCACGCAGCCGGGCATAAACACAAGGACTCCCGGTGATACGCCGCAGCGTTTCCACAACTTCACCCAATAAACCTTCAGGTGAGTCATCGGCTCGTAGCGTATCGCTGAAAGCCAGCCAGTCGCCCAGAGGCAACGGTCGATCATCGGTTATCGGACGTGAAGCGCCGGTCATACTCTTTGTGTGTCAGATATGCGCGAGTGTTGAATTACCGCGCGTGTATAGTACCCGCACAACCTTCATTCATTCTCGTTTTGTCGTTATGAGAAAGCTGCTTGTGTCTTCATTGTCGCACATACCGGCGTTGATTACAACTCACGTTCATCGGTTTCGTCAGTCTCAACCGGCGTTTCGCCACGTCCGATAAGAATTGGGCCGAAGAGCGTCGCCTGTTCGATCACTATTGCGCGCCGTTTAAGCAACTCAAGCATTGCCCAGAACGAGACGATCACCTCTTCGGAAGTTGGCTGCAAGCCAAGCAAATCGCTAAAATCAAACCACGCCACCCGCTCAAGGCGAGAGCGAATCCGAGCAGCCACCTCGGCCACGGTCAAACGTGGCGTCAGCGCCAGGCGCTCAACTGTTTCGAGTGGTAACTCCAACTGCGCGCGGCGGGCCAGGGCTTGCAGCAGGTCGGCGACACGATAACTGGCCGGCGGTGGCGTTATCGTCATTGGTGGCGGCGCGACACGGGTAAAGGCGCTACGTCCACTCTCGTAAGCGAGCCGTAACCACTCAGCCGCCTGCTTGAAGCGACGGTAGAGTTCGAGCTGAGCAGCCAATTGCCCGGCATCGTCGTCAATTGGGGAGACCGGCTCTGAGGGCGAACGAGGTAGTAACGCGCGCGACTTGATCAAAATAAGTCGCGCTGCCAGACTGACAAATTCGGCTAGCTCACCCGGTTCGACAGATTCAAGCGCGCGCACATGGGCCAGATACTGGTCGGCTACACTCGCCAGCGCAATCGTGGTGATGTCAAGTTCGGCTCGCTCGATCAGACGCAGGAGCAAATCGAGCGGACCGGTAAATTCGGGGAGAGTGATCTCGTAAGGCATAGAAACTGGTGAGATAGCCACAACCGGGCAAAGATTTTCCATGAACATCCGAACCCAACTGCACAACCGGCCTGTATCAGTGTTGCTCATCGGCCCACTGCAAACGCGCGGCGCGCCCGGTTGGTTGTGGATCGTGATAATGGCGCAATGTCTCAACAATCTCTGGCGGACAGCCGGCAGCCGCTGCCATGCGAGCGCCACGAGCGGCATGCTCGGCGTAGACGGCAATTGCCGGAATCAGGCGGGCAGCAATCAGATAGAGCGCCAGCCAGCGTTTAAGGATCGTTGCCAGCACATACCAGCCTAACGCCATCGGTCGACCGGCGTCGTCAACCTTGCCGCAATCGTGATAGAGCGCGGCGCGCAACAGCAACTCATCACATTCCCCAGCGGCCACCAGCGTCTGATAGACATCAAGACAATGCCGTTGATCGTAAACCGGCATCTGGAAAAACAACCGCTGTTCGGCTGGCGTTAGCATGCGCGCGACCAGAGTGTACTCAGCCGGCGACACTTCGGCGCGCAGCGCGTCGCGAAACTGACGAATGCGGTATGATAGTGACATGACAGTACCATAGTGCCGGCACGTTACCGGCCCTTTATTATACCGGATGAATAACCGTAATACTGACAACGGTTGTGGTACAATGACGCTATGAGACACGCAATTTTGCTCCTCAGTCTGACAATCATTTTGACTGCCTGCGCAAGCGCGCCACAACAGGCCAGTCAGCCCCTGGTAGTAGGTGAAACGCCAATCGCACCGGAAAGCCGGTTGATAGATACCAAACCGGATTGGGCAGCCATTCCCGGCGAACGCGCGCCGGATTTTAGCTACACCCTGGCCGATGGAGCCTACAAACTGAGCGATCTACGTGGCAAACCGGTTGTGGTGAACTTCTGGGCAACCTGGTGTCTGCCATGCGTTGAAGAGATGCCGACACTCGACGCAGCGCACCGCGCTAATCCCGATCTGGTAATCCTGGCGGTCAACCGCAACGAGTCGACCGATGCAATCGCCGCCTTCGCCCCCAAAGTAGGAGTCAGCTTCCCGCTGATCACCGACCGTGACGGCGTGATCGGTGAGCGGTATGGAGTGATCAACCTGCCAACCACCTTCTTCATCAATCGTGATGGCACTATCGCTGCCCGGCACGTTGGCGCGCTAACCGCCGAACGCCTGGCCGAAAGATTAGCGGAGATCCGATGAGCGAGCGCACGCCTGATGATATTGCGCGCCCGGCGCGCGAGCATATTGTCATAGGGAAGACGGTCGAACAGCGTCAGCTACCCTGGGGAGCCATCTTTCTCGGCAGCTTCGGCGCGCTCCTCCTTGCGCTGCTCTTCAGCCCTGGTATGCCGCTGGAATGGAAGATGTACGCGGTCGTGCATGGCATCTGCGCCCAGCAACACAACATCTTTGTCGGCGGCCTGCAATTTCCGTTGTGCGCTCGCAACAGCGGTATCTACCTGAGCTTTATGCTCACCTTCCTCTACCTCTATGCGATTGGGCGCGGACGCGCCGGCAAGATACCGCCATGGCATATTTCGCTTACCTTACTGGCTTTCGTCGGTATCATGGCGATTGATGGCTTCAACTCGCTCTTGCTCGATCTCGGTCTACCAAACTGGTATACCCCTGACAACTTTCTGCGCACCCTTACCGGTATGGGGATGGGTATCACGATTGCGACCGCGCTGCACCTCGTGCTCAACAACACCCTGCGCCAAAACGTCGATCCACAGCAGCCAATTTTCGCCAGTTGGTGGGAACTGATTGGCATTATTGCAATCGATCTGCTGGCGCTGGCGGCCATTTACGGCAACCTCGGGATCACCTTCTGGCCACTGGCATTCCTGGCCTTCTTCGGCATCCTCGGCGTGCTCTACCTGGTGAGCTTGCTGTTGACCAGCCTGTTTATGGGGTACGAAGGCAAAGTAATCAGCTTGCGCCAGCTTGCTGCCCCGGCGACCATCGCGCTGATCCCAACTCTGCTGATTGCCGGCGTGATGTCGTGGTTACGTTTCTGGATGGAGAGTATGGGGTTGATCCTGTAGCGAGGTCAGATGTAGTACATCACGGCCCCATCACGGCTACGCTTACGCTGACAAAGATCATCGAGGGTAATTGAAGCCAGCCTGCTCTCAATTGTAGCCCGCAAATCATTCCAGACTTCATCAATCAATGCTCGATCGAGCGGTTCAGAAGGCTGCAAATCATCGCGTCCAACTTCGGCAGGCAAAATTGGCCCCTCCAGCACAGTCAAAGCTTCGAGCAGCGTTATCGTTTCTGGCGAACGGGCCAGCAAATGCCCACCCTGTGGCCCGCGCAGACTCTCGACCAGACCGGCCCGCCGCAAGGTAATCAGCAACTGGTTAAGGTAGTTCACCGGGATACCCTGACGGTTCGCGATTGCTTCGCTCTGGATCGGCCCCTCACCATAGCGCTGCGCAAGATCAAAGAGCGCGCGCAAGCCGTAATCGCCTTTGCTCGAAATGCGCATCGTTGCCTCCAATAGTCAAGTAGATCACTTAACATTGTAGCAATAAGCAGGACAGGCGTCAAATCGCGAAAAAAATCGGGAACCGCCGGTAGGGGCGGGTTTAAAACCCGCCCCTACGTGGGATGCAACGGCGGTACGGGCGGGATGCAACGGCAGTACGGGCGGATTATGCACCCGCCCCGCCATCGGGATGCAACGGCGGTACGGGCGGGAGGCAACGGCAGTACGGGCGGGTTATGCACCCACCCCGCCATCGGGGGCAACGGCGGTACGGGCGGGTTATGCACCCACCCCGCCATCGGGGGCAACGGCGGTACGGGCGGATTATGCACCCGCCCCGCCATCGGGGGCAACGACGGTACGGGTGGGATGCAACGGCAGTACGGGCGGATTATGCACCCGCCCCGCCATCGGGAGGCAACGGCGGTACGGGCGGGAGGCAACGGCGGTACGGGCGGGTTTAAAACCCGCCCCTACTCGCTGCTCGCGGAAGATCATGAACTACCGAGACCGCAGAGATCGCGGAGTGCGCAGAGGGATTATCGGCTATCGGCTATCGGCTATCGCCTATCGCCTATCCCCTATCGCCACCGGTTGCACTCCTCTTCCATGATGTGGTATGATACGAACATCCATGACGCAGTGCGTCTAAACGTATGGTTGTAAATCTACAACCATCTCGCCAGGTGCAACCTGTCCGCAATGAAGAGACACGGTCAAGGAGGACTCAATGGCCTATCAGATCAAACGGGTTGGTGTGATCGGCGCCGGCACGATGGGGGCCGCAATCGCTGCACTGGTAGCCGGTACCGGCATTCCGGTACTGTTGCTCGATGTTCCACCCTCCTCACTGACTCCGAAAGAGGAGGCGAAAGGATTGACGCTGAACCACCCGCAGGTGCGTAACCGGATCGTGCAGCAGGGATTCGAGCGCATGCGCAAGGCGCACCCATCCAACCTGTACAGCGAACAAAGCGCTGAACTGATTACGCTGGGCAATACCGAAGACGATTTTCACCGGCTGGCCGAGTGTGACTGGATCGTTGAGGCGATTGTTGAACAGATTGGCCCCAAGCAGGCACTGATGGCCCGGCTCGAAGAGGTGCGAAAACCGGACGCCATTGTCACTACAAATACCTCCGGCATTCCGATCAAGGTGATCGCCGCCGGGCGCAGCGAGGCGTTCCGCCGCCATTTCTTCGGCAGCCACTTCTTCAATCCCCCCCGCTACCTCCGCCTGCTCGAAATCATCCCCGGCGACGATGCCGACCCGGCAGTGGTTGCGACTTTCCGTCAGTTTGCCGAAGAGCGACTGGGGAAGGGTGTGGTGATCTGCAAAGATCGACCCAATTTCATCGGCAACCGCATTTTTGTCTACGCCGGGCAGGTGCTGGTGAATTTCGCCCTGCAACACGGCTATAGCGTGGAAGAAGTCGATGCGTTAACCGGTCCGCTGATCGGACGGCCAAATACCGCCAGTTTCCGCTTGCTCGATCAGGTTGGAATTGACGTGATGGCCTTCGTTGCCGCAAATCTGTACGATGCCATTCCCGACGATGAAAGCCGCGAGGTCTATCGCCAAAACGATCTGACGCAGCGCCTGGTTGCTGCCGGCAAGCTCGGCAAGAAGGCGGGGCAGGGTTTCTACAAAGAGGTCAGGCGCGATGGTAAGCGCGAGTTCTGGCCACTGGATCTGCAAACGCTAGAGTATGTGCCTCCCCAGGGCACTGCCGCTGTTGATGGATTGATCACGGCAGCGCGCAAACACAAATCGCTCCCTGAACGGTTGCGCTTCATTCTCAATCAAGCCGAAACGGGCGATCGCGGCGCGAAGCTGGTGGCAGCAGCGATCTTCCCATTGATGGCATATGCCGCGCGGCGTTTGCCAGAGATTGCCGATAGCGTCGCCGATGTTGATAACGCAATGCGCTGGGGCTTTGCTCACGAGCAAGGGCCGTTCCAGCTCTGGCAGGCGATGGGCATTGCCGAGACGGCAGCGCAAATGCGCGCCTTCGGCGAAACGTTGCCGACCTGGATTGATCAGCTTATCGCGGCTGATGGCCGCTTCTACGGCGAGCTGAATGGCGCGCCAGCAGCGTTCAATGTGGCGACTGGACGCCTTGAACCGATAACACGCGATCCGCGCGCAATCGATCTGGCCGCGTTGAAGACGGCTGGCCGTGAAATTCTTGGCAACGAGAGCGCCAGCGTGATTGATCTGGGCGATGGCGTTCTTTGCTTCGAGCTGCATTCAAAGGCTAACACGATCAGCGGTCGCGTCGTCGAAATGCTGATTGCTGCCCTCGATGAGCTGGAGCGCGGCCCGTGGGTTGGCATGGTTGTCGGCAATCAAGGGCCGCGTTTTTCGGCTGGTCTCGACCTGAACGATGTCGGCGCAGCCGTGATGGCCAGCGCGTGGGATGACATTGACGAGTACGCTGCGCTGGTACAACAAACCTTCCGCCGCATGCGCGATAGCGCCAAACCCATCGTTAGCGCGCCATTCGGGCAGACGCTCGGCGGTGGGGTTGAGCTGTCAATGCACAGCGCGGCCTCGGTTGCTGCCGCCGAAACCTATATGGGCTTTGTGGAATTCGGTGTTGGTGTAATCCCGGCCTGGGGTGGCTGCACCGAGATGAACCGACGGATCATCGCCGCGGCAGCGCGGAGCGGAAACAATCCGCTCAAAGCCTTCCAGCAGGTGTTCGAGACAATTGCGCTGGCTAAGGTTGCAACCAGCGCTCACGAAGCGAAAGAGCTGGGCTTGCTGCGACCAACCGATCGCATCGTCTTCAATCCCGATTATCTGATCGGTGAAGCGAAGCGCGAAGTGTTGCGCTTAGTGGCCGATGGTTATACACCGCAGGTGAGCGCCAAACCGTGCTATGCGCTCGGTCGCGATGGGCTGGCCGCAGCGCGCATTGCCATCTATCAGATGCGTGAAGGCGGCTTTGCGACACCCTATGACGCAGTGCTGGCCGAGAAGTTGGCTTACGTCCTATGCGGCGGCGATCTGAGCAGTCCGCAATGGGTCGATGATGTCTACCTGCACAACCTCGAACGCATCACTGTGATCGAATTGCTGAAGGACGAACGCACGCAAGCGCGCGCGCGCCATATGCTTGAACACGGAAAGCCGCTGCGGAACTAGCAGTATAGCCGTCACAAGGGTACATCACCGGATTGAGCCGGGAACGGTGATGTGCCCGCATCCATCATCAGCCCGGTACCGGCTATCACTCACGATATCAAACGAAGGAGTTGTTCAATGCGTGAGGCAGTGATTGTATCAGGAGTGCGTACCGCCGTGGGGAAAGCTGGCCGTGGCGCATTGCGCACTGTGCGCCCCGACGACCTGGCCGCCATTGTGCTGAGAGCAGCGATCGAACGGGCCGGGATCGATCCGGCGCTGGTTGAAGATGTGATTATGGGTTGCGCTATGCCAGAAGGCGAGCAGGGTCTCAATGTTGCTCGCGTTGCCGCGCAACGCGCCGGCCTGCCCGATAGCGTCTGTGGCGTGACGGTTAACCGGTTCTGCGCGTCGGGCCTGCAAACGATTGCTATGGCTGCCTATCAGATTATGTCTGGACAGAACGAGATCGTTGTTGCCGGCGGCACTGAGAGCATGAGCATGGTGCCGATGAGTGGCAACAAGTTCTCGCCTAACCCCTATCTGTCTCAACACGATCCGGCAGTTTATCTGAGCATGGGCCTGACAGCCGAAAACGTTGCCCGGCGGTTTGAAGTCAGTCGCGAAGAACAGGATGCCTTTGCGCTGCGTTCGCATCAGCGCGCGCTGGCGGCGCAGGCAGCCGGTCTGTTTGACCGCAGCATCGTGCCGGTTGAGGTAGAACTGGTTGAGCCAGGGCCTGATGGTCGCCCTCAACGCTATGTGCAGATCTTCGACCGCGATGAAGGTCCCCGCGCCGACACCTCAGCCGAGGCACTGGCAAAACTGAAACCGGTCTTCGCTGTCGAAGGAACGGTAACTGCCGGCAATTCTTCGCAGATGAGCGACGGCGCTGCGGCAGTGGTCGTGATGAGCGCCGAGAAGGCGGCTGAACTAGGGTTGAAGCCACGAGCGCGGTTCGTCAGCTTCGCTGTGGGTGGAGTCGAACCAGAGGTGATGGGCATCGGGCCGGTAGTCGCTATTCCCAAAGCGCTGAAGCAGGCCGGCCTGACTCTGGCCGACATCGATCTGATCGAGTTGAATGAGGCATTCGCTGCCCAGGCCCTTGCCGTTATTCGCCAGCTTGACCTTGACGAAGAGCGCGTTAATGTCAACGGTGGCGCGATCGCGCTCGGTCACCCCCTCGGTTGCACTGGCGCCAAACTGACCGTGCAGATTCTTGATGAACTCGAGCGACGCGGCGGTCGCTACGGCATGGTAACGATGTGTATCGGCGGTGGCATGGGCGCAGCCGGGATTTTTGAGCGTTTGTAATCTTTGATAACAATCTCACCGGTCAGGGCGAACGATGGTTCGCCCTGACTTGCTGTTATTACTCTTGCTTACCTCGCCTGCGCGCCAGCAATAACTATATTCATGCTGATTGAAAGGTTGACATCCTCTTTATGAATGTCTTACTATTATAGTGTTTCACTCTCCACACGCAAAGCGAGAGCAATGATGTCACCAGAATTGATCTTCCTCGGATCGTTATGTCTCTTTGTGATAGTAGTGCTAGGTTTGATCGTGCTTTCCTTCTTCCAGGGTCTGCGCAATTTTGAAGAAGTGCTTGCCCATGGAATCGAGACTGATGCTACCGTTGAGCGCAAGTTTCGCCGCAAGAATGCTCGCTTCTATGTCCAGCTTAGTTACTACGACCTGACAGGTCGGCGACATCAGTCCACGAAAAGAGTGTTGCCGAGCGAATTTCATCAATTGCAGGAAAACGGCAGCGTAAAAATTGTGTATTCGCTCAAGAACCCACAGATTTTTTCCTTTTATGAAGACGTTGCCCGAGCGCGGGAATTGCGCAAACAGCAACCCAACTGAAGGCAAGATGATGCGCTACCGGTATCGGCGCTACCGTTTGGCAAACTGACCTGGATTCGACAGAATCATGCGCTACCGGCAAGCTGATTACTCTCGAAAAAAGCCAGCGCTTGCCGCGATCCCGATCGCCCGGCGCGGATCAACCACTCGCGGCCCACGCGGATTTAGCCGCAACCAGGCAACATCACCCACCCCTAGTTCCAGTTCACGCTCACCATCGAATGCCAGCACTGCCGGTCGCTCGCGCCGCACCTGCACTACATCACCGGGAGCCAGCACTCGATGGTCTAATACGTGTACCGTCTGCATCAACCCGGGCGCTACCGGCGCTCGCACCGGTTGACCGGTTGGGCCGAGTTGCAGGTAGAGGCCGTGTCCAGGCGGATAATGACCGGCCAGAAAGCTGGCGCCAATTGACGACAAACCGATATTGCCCGGCTCGGCCCGCGTCAACACCAGATCACTGATCCGACTGCTATCCCAGATTGCTCGGGCGGCAACAAACCGCTCATCGTAGACAGCAACATCAACCAGGGCAATATCGTCAGGTGGCGCGCCATCGGGAAGATCTGCCGCAACCCGACCGGCTTTAGAACAGTAGACATCAATCCGTGGCGCGCGTTTCACCGCCGCTTCAGCCCGACCACTTGCCACCAGACCGGCAGCCAGACCGGCTGTCGTCGCCTCGATCATGAGCGGAAAGACGTTGTTGGTTCCGGTCGAAATCGGCATGATTGGAACCTCGCCACAGCCTTTGGCGACCAGACGATTTGTGCCGTCACCACCGAGCGTTACGATGCAACCTACTCCTCGTTCGGCCAGCAGACGAGCCGCCCGCAATGAGTCGTCTGGATTGAACCACGTCGGCATATCGAGCAGACTCGCCTCAATCTGTAGCGATAGATTATCGAGCGCCTTGAGGCCGATGCCGAAACGATCGGGCATGATCCAGGCACTCTGAACGCCAACGGCTTCCAGCCCCAACAGCACTCGCTTAACGATGCTGACCTTCTCTTCGTTGTCGAACACCGACCCGTGGGCTACCAGCCGCCGGATGTCTTTACCCGACGCCGGATTCGCGATAATACCGGCAGTAATCATACCTGTGTACCGCAGGATACATCAGTCCTGCGCTGCATGCCCGGCGCAGCGTAGCAAGGCGCTCCAACCGCGACGCCACGCCACAGCTCATTTCACATTTGTATCAGGCCACCACTGGCAACACCGCGCGCATAAAGGCGACAATGCTATCGGTCACCCGAATGAAGCCAGCGCTACCGGGTAACACCCAGTTGAAGTGAGTCATCCCCGGCACAATCTCCAGCCGACACGATTGACCGGCACAGGCGGCAATCGCCTGCGCTTCCGCCAGCGGCACCAATTGATCGGCATCGCCGTGAATGAGCAGCAGCGGACGCGGCGCAATCTGATCGGCCAGCTCCTCCGGCGCATATTCGATCAAGGCTTCGGCACTTGCCAGAGGAACTGTGACTTTCATTTGCGGAAATTCAGCGCTAACCTGATCGAGAAACGCGCGCGATTCGGGATCGGGAAGCACGATCTCCAGTGGATCAACCGCAGTCGAGACACCGGTGCGCACCCGCTGATGGCGATCGTCCTCCAGGCGCCTGAGAAACTGGCTCCATTCCCAATGACGGCGCAGGCTCTGCAACCAGCGCGCGCCATTCCCCGGCGGCTCCAACGCCACCGCCGCTTTCACCCGTCTATCGAGCGCAGCAACTGTAATCGCGTGCGCGCCGCCGAGACTAATACCGATCACGGCCAGTTGGTTCGGATCAACGGCAGGCTGATCGCTCAAGAAGGTCAATGCCGCGCGCGCATCGGCTACCTGCTCCATCGGCATCAACCGGCCACGCGGCCCCTCACTATCGCCAAAACCGCGATAGTCAAAGACCAGGGCTACATAACCGGCAGCATTCAACACCTTCGCAATCTCGGGCATGACCATCGTCTTGAGATAGGTGTATCCCACTAACAAGACCACACCCGGCCTGCGTTCACCAGCCGGCAAACCGCGCGGCGTGTAGAGCAGGCCATCGAGCCGGTAGCCATCGCTGTAGAACTGCACCCGCTGAATCGGCAACGCCGGCGCAGCGCGCGCCGCAATAGCCCGCTCGACATCCTCTTTGACAATCGCGCCACCGGGACCACTACCGGTCAGCGTGCTTAGATCAATCCCGTGCTCTTGAGCCAGCTTACGCGCCGCCGGCATTGCCCGCGCGCCACCGGCAGCTTTGGCCGGCGACGGTTGCGCCGCCGGTATTGCCACTGCCGGCGCCTGCGTTTTCGTTGCCGTCGTTTCAGTCGCGCCATTCGTCGTCACATCAGCCAGCGTTTCACCGGGCGCAGTGATATACGCAATCACCTTCGTGACCGCCACCACACTCCCTTCGGGATAACAGAGCCGCGCCAGTGTCCCGCTGGCCGGCGCTTCGACGACATTGGTAATCTTCTCGGTTTCGACCTCTGCGATCGGCTCCCCTTTTTGCACTGCCTCGCCTTCTCGCTTGAGCCAGAGGTTAATCTTCCCCTCCTGCATACTCAAGCCCCACTTGGGCATGACAACCTCGGTAGGCATGGGCACTCCTGCAACAACACAACAGCCTTAACCAAGCGTTGCCCGCGCCGCGGCAACAATGCGCTCAGGCGAAGGCACATAAGCATCCTCCAGCGTTGGGCTAAACGGTACTGGCGTATGCGGCGGCGTCACCAGCTTCACCGGCGCATTGAGAAACTCGAGCGCCTGAGTGGCTGCCAGTGTTGCAATGTCGCCAGCTACACTACAGCGGGGATTATCCTCATCAACCACGACCAGCCGTCCAGTCTTGCGAATCGACTCGAGCACAGTCGTTTCATCGAGCGGAGAAAGAGTGCGCAGATCAATGACCTCAGCGCTAATCCCTTGTTGAGCCAGGTGATCCGCCGCCGTGAGCGCGTGCAGCACCATCCGCGAGATCGCGACAATCGTAACATCACCACCTTCACGCTTGACCTCAGCCTGACCGAGCGGAATCACATACTCACCTTCGGGCACTGGCCCCTTCATATCGTAGAGCAGCTTATGTTCACAAAAGATCACCGGATCATCGTCGCGAATGGCAGCAATCAACAAGCCTTTTGCATCGGCAGGCGTTGCCGGTGCCACGACCTTCAGGCCAGGAAAATGAACGAAGGTTGAATAGATTGAGTCAGAGTGTTGCGCCGCAGCGCGAAAACCGGCGCCGATCATCGTGCGAATAACCAGCGGAATTCGCGCCTTGCCGCCGAACATATAGCGCATCTTGGCCGCCTGATTGACGATCTGATCCAGGCACACACCCATAAAACCGATAAACATCAGCTCAACCACCGGTCGCAGACCGGTCGCCGCCGCGCCAACACCGGCGCCGACAAATCCCGACTCGGTGATCGGGGTATCGCGCACGCGCTGCCGACCGAATTCATGCACCAATCCCTTGGTCACACCCAACACCCCACCCCATGCGTCGAGATGGCTTTCATCTTCGCTGTGCGAAGCGCCGGTCACATCTTCACCCATCAAAATCACCGTCGGATCGCGCCGCATCTCAAGGCGCAAGGCCTCGTTAATCGCTTCACGGTAGCTCAGCGTGCGTACTGCCTCTTCAACCATTGCTGTCATACGATCACCTCATCATTGAGAGCATTGGCGAGCGCGCTGCGTCAACGCTCAACCCGGCTTTGCATTCATTCAGCAAGAGTATTGCGCCGGCAGTTCCGGCGGGCACTAAGCCCGCGCGACAACCGCCGCATCCTGGAACGGCCACAACCCCTGTGTCGGATAGCTAACATAGACATCGGTCAGGAGTTCAGCCGGATCGGGCATTGGACTATCGGCGGCGAAACGAACTGCATCTTCAATTGCGGCGCGAACACTCGCATCGATCGCATCCAGTTCGTCGGCGGTGAGCAAGCCCTGCGCTGTCACAGTCTGCCGAAACCGATGGAGACAATCAAGCGAGCGATAGTACTCCTCTTCATCGCGATTGCGATAGCGGATAGAGTCGCCCTCAAAGTGGCCATAGTAACGATAGGTCTGCGCTTCGATGAATGTCGGCCCCTCGCCGCGCCGGGCGCGGGCAATCGCCTCACCTGCCGCTTCGTAGACGGCAAAGAAATCGAGTCCATCGATGGCGATACTCGGCATGCCGAAACCTCGCGCGCGCGCGGCAATGTCCTGACCGGAGACCGAATAACGCGGTGAAGTCGTCTCGGCATAGCCATTGTTTTCGCACACAAAAACGACCGGCAACTTCCAGATCCCGGCCAGGTTCAACCCTTCAAAGGTCGTGCCTTGATTGGAAGCGCCATCACCAAAGAAACAAACGGTTACCTGATCGGTTCCCTTGATTCTGGCCGTCAGGCCGGCGCCACAGGCCAGCGGCGGACCGCCGCCAACAATGCCGTTTGCGCCCAGCATACCCTTATCGACATCGGCAATGTGCATCGAGCCACCTTTGCCCTTACAGGCGCCGGTCGCTTTGCCGTAGATCTCGGCCATCATCGCGCGCAAATCGACACCCTTGGCGATACAGTGACCATGACCGCGGTGCGTGCTGGTGATAAAATCATCATCGCGCAGATGAGCGCAAAGGCCCACGGCAACCGCCTCTTCACCGGCGTAGAGATGAACGAAACCAGGGATTTTGCCGGCGGCAAAATCGGCGTGAAGCCGGTCTTCGAACTCGCGAATGAGCCGCATCCGCTCATACGCCCAGAGGAGCTTTTCCCGACTGATTTCCATAGCGCGTTCTCCGTTCGACAATGAACGATACACCTGTCTATCTGTAGCTCAGCAACGAGCCAGGCAACAATCATCAGACTGGGACAAAACCCTGCACTGGCGGGAAGACGAGTAGAATTAACGAGAGCGGAGCGAGGTAGTGAGGGTTTATTCTTTTTGGGAATAGTTCAGATAGCTGTACTGTACTACGTCACAGTTGACTTGTCAAGGGAAAATGAGAGGGAGAGAGACGGGATAATACCACAAGCCGCCGACAACATCGACGAAGCGGTAAAAGCACTGCGCTCGAAGATCGATATTGGATCAGACAAATCCAGCGATTGCGCTCAACACACCCCAAATCCGGCGAACCATCATTGCCTCGGTGTTGCGCGTGAGGAAAACAACCAACATCTCGCGATACCGGTTCATATTTGCTGAAGATCAACGCAGATGCACTCAACATGAGCTGCAAAAGCAAAGCGCAGTCGCAAGTGACTGCGCTTCACGACTTGAAGTAGAAACGAGTTTTTAATAAAAAACCGGTCGACAATAATAGTTCAGCCAGCTATTCTTTCCGACCAAGGATGAAGCTAATCTTACCATCGATTGGAGTGCCATCTGGAAACGTTACTTTTCCATCCGGCGCCTCGCGCAACTCAATCATACGAGTGGTTGGGGTGGTATGGGTTCCCATCACTGAACTACCTTCCTGATACAATAAACTGGCTTCGCTAATGCGCACCATAACCTTCCCATCTGCCTGTCGCTCAACCTGCTCGACAACAGCGACATGTCCATAGGTTGAATGAGCGCCCAGGACTCCCGGTTCAAACACGATCACCGACTTGTCAACCGGATGTGAGTCGATCACGTAACCGGCCCTCGTGGCTGCCTCATTCCAAAGATGAGCGTTCGGCCACCAACCCATATCATCGAGATTCAACCTTCGCAAAACATAATTAGTGCAACCGGCGGTATTTTCCAGCACTCCAGGCACAGTAGTTGATCCTTCCGCAAACGGACGGAATGCCAGAACTCCAGGAAACGGCGTTCCTGACGTGGCGCCGTTATCTGCACTGGCATTTCCCAGTATCCCTGCTGTCACACTGCTGACTGCGGCCTCATTCAAAAAGCTACGCCCCACCTCTTCAAGGTTATTTGTAAACTGCTCGGTGCGGTTTGCCAGTGTTTCTAGAGCCGTGATGATCTCGTTGAGTCTGGTCTGCGCCTGTTCCCACATCGCCTCAGCCTGCTGGCGATGATTGCCCGACCACTGACTGCTCTGCAATGACTGCATTGCCTGTCGCGCTCGCTGGAGTTCAGAAGTGATAGCGTTCCCACCCTGGCGAAATGCGTTCACGACCGCCCGAAGTTGTTCAGTATCAGCGCCAATCTGTGCCATTGACACACTCCTTCCCTGCGATGGATGACAATACTTATCGCCATTCACCGATCATAATATCGCCACCTCTGACCGGGATACCACGACCACCTGCAACCGCGCGTCCAGAACGATCGTAAACGGTATACGTAGCCTCTTGCCGCGGGTTTAGTCCACAAATTTGGGCATTGCCGCTTCCATCAAAGACTCCGCGCAAACCGATCCCATCGACCTGCATAAACCACCCTGCGGTATCAATGCCTCCAATTTGCATTGTGAAACAACGGGCATCATCATCCTCATTGAGTTTTCTGACGCGCAGTCGCGGAGGTTCCCGCGTGGGTCGCGGCGTCGCCGTTGGAATAGGCGGAACATTCCGATCCGTGACGATCCAGGCCGGCACATAACCGATAGCGCCCAGCACTTGCGGGTCATCGGGATCGAGCTGATTCGAGATAACCCGGATTTGCAACCGATCACCCAAATTCTGCAAAACTTCAACTCGATCGCCATTGCTCAGCAGAACAAATCCCTTTGTGGCGCGCGCCTTGTTCTGCAATTGATCGTCAATAAAGAGATGAGCGCCAAACATTGAAACTGACATCTGATTTCAACATGCAAAACGCAACAGGGTGCAGCAGTCTTCTGCTACACCCTGTCACGCGAGGAGGAGAGGATGAAGATGTTATAGCTTACGACCGGATCACCGCCAGCACTTCATCGCGCTTTGCTTCCATTTCGGCGCGCGAGGCAATCGATTCGAGATTGAGGCGAATGAGTGGCTCGGTGTTCGATCCGCGCACATTGAAGTGCCATGTGTCGTAACTGACTGAAACGCCGTCGATCCGCTCGATCGTGCCGTCGCTGTAACGCTCGGCGATTTCGTTGAGCTTGGCGGCAACGTCGCTGACCCGCGAGTTGATTTCGCCTGAGATGAAGTAGCGCGATTCGAGCCGACTTAACAGTTCGCTCATCTTGCCCCCCCGCTTCGAGAGCATCTCGAGCAGGTAGAGCGAAGGGATGATGCCTGAGTCGGCGAACGCAAAAGCCTTGAAGTAGTAGTGGCCGGAGACTTCGCCAGCGAAGATGGCGTCTTCGTTGGCCATGCGGCGCTTGATGAAGGCATGCCCAACCCGCTCGATCAGCGGAATGCCGCCAGCCGCGCGCACTTCATCCGGCACTGCCCACGATGCGCGCACGTCGTAGAGGATTTTGGCGCCTGGCTCTCTTTCGAGCAGGTAGCGGCCCAGAATGGCCGTCAGAAAATCGCCGGAAATAAACTCGCCTCGGTCGTCAATCGCAAAGAAGCGATCGCCATCGCCGTCGAAGGCAAAACCGATGTCTGCTCCTTCGGCTTTCACCCGCTGTTGCAATTCGGCCCGGTTTTCAGGCATAAGCGGGTCGAGACCGTGATTGGGCAGTGTGCCGTCGGGATCGAGGTACATTCCGGTCAACTGTATCGGCAGGCGAGCATAGACCTCTTGCAGAATGGGTCCAACCATGCCGTTGCCGGTATCGACAATTACTTTGAGCGGCTTGATTGCCTCGACATCGATTAGCGAGAGCACCTTCTGCACAAACTGCTCTTTGAAGTCATATTCGCGCCGCTCACCGCGACGGGTTGGGGTGGGAAAAGCTTCGCTCTCAACCAGTCGGCGCAGATCCTGAATTCCCTCATCGCCGGAAAGGAGATACGGCATGCGCCGCACCATTTTGAAGCCGTTGTACTGTTTCGGATTATGCGACGCTGTTACCATCATACCGGGGAAGCCGAGCTGAGTACAGGCAAAATAGTACTGATCGGTGCTGACCATGCCAATGTCGGCGACATCGGCGCCCTGATCCATGATCCCGCGAGTTACCGCATCGAACAGGCTCGGACCTGAAGTGCGCATATCGCGACCAACAATGACCGTCTCAGCGCCGAGAAAGGTCACAAATGCGCGCCCGATTAGATAAGCGATCTCTTCATTCAGTTCGGTCGGGTAGATGCCGCGAATATCATAGGCTTTGAAAATCGACGGATTAACCTGCACGGAATGCCTCCTTGCCGTGTTTAGGCGAACGATTCCGGCTGTATCGTACCATACTGTCGCATCGCATACATCACTCTGCTGCCCCGTTTAGCAATGCAATGGCCGCGGCATACGGATCGCGTCGCCGCGATGCAATCTCGCTGATGAATGCAGCCCAGCGCGGGCCGCGCAATCGCTCGAGGATCAACTCATGCACCGCTGCAGACAGTTCGCGTTCGGCAGCAGCCAGCGCGCGGCGAGCCTGGAGATCGGTTGTGGTCAAAAATTGGCGATGCCGCTCAACCGCATCAACAATCTGATCGCAGCCTTCGCCGGTCGTGGCAATCGCAGTCAGTACGGGCGGTGACCAGCCTTCTTGCGATGTTCCACCCAGTTGCAACATCGTCCGAAGCTGGCGCACCGTCTGCTCAACACCAGGTCGGTCGGCCTTGTTCACCACAAAGACATCGGCAATCTCGAGCATGCCGGCTTTAATGCTCTGTACGTCATCACCCATACCGGGGACTTCAACCACGATGGTGGTATCGGCAGCCTGGGCAATATCAACCTCGTCCTGGCCGGCGCCGACCGTTTCAATCAGCACTAACGGAAAACCGGCAGCGGCAATCAGTGTCACTGCATCGGCAGTGGCGCGAGCAAGCCCTCCCATGCGCCCACGATTGGCCATACTGCGGATGAAGACACCGGGATCGCCGCCAAGCGCCTGCATGCGAATCCGGTCGCCCAGCACCGCGCCACCGCTGAAGGGTGATGAAGGATCGACAGCGACAATGCCTACCGGCACACCGCGTTTGCGCCATTCGAGCGCCAGCGCCGTCACCAGAGTTGACTTTCCGGCGCCGGGAGGGCCGGTGATGCCAACGCGGTGTGCCTGCGCATAGGGGTAAGCCGCTGCCAGTATCGCCCGCGCCGGCGGGCCACCCTGTTCAACCAGCGAAATCGCGCGCGCCAGCGCGCGCCGCTCGCCGTTGCGCAGGCGCGTCACCAAATCGTGTTCGCTCATACCTCAACCCCGCGCCAACTGGACATTTGAGCGGATGAATTCAACGATGGCCTGCGTTGACGAACCGGGGCCGAATACCTCGGCAATTCCGTGCTCGCGCTTAAGGATTTCGGCATCTTCATCAGAGATGATCCCACCGGCCACAACCAGCACATCGGTCATACCCTGTTCGCGCAGCAACTGCATCACTTTGGGCAACAACGTCATGTGCGCGCCAGAGAGGATCGAGAGGCCAATCACGTCAACATCTTCCTGCAATGCCGCCTCGACAATCATCTGCGGTGTTTGTTGCAGCCCGGTATAAATCACCTCCATACCGGCATCGCGCAACGCGCGCGCAATCACTTTGGCGCCGCGATCATGGCCATCGAGACCGGGTTTTGCGACCAGCACGCGAATCTTTCGCTCCATTGAGCGCTCCTTCCGCTGTGATAACGATGTTGATTCGGTTGCGTGCTTGCCAGTATAGCACAGGGTGAACGTCACAGCGCACAGCCGCCACGCTCAACCAGTGACGGCAGCAGCCACCGCGTCGCCAACCGCAGCCGTGCTGTAAGCGCGCTGGCCGGGAGCAGCAATATCGGCAGTCACAATCCCCTGATCGATTACGCTCGCCACTGCCGCCTCGACACACTCCGCTTCGGCAACCAGATCGAGCGAATGGCGCAGCAGCATGGCTACACTTAGAATCGTTGCCAATGGGTTGGCCTTGCCCTGGCCGGCAATATCGGGGGCCGAACCGTGGATCGGCTCGTACAATCCCAGGCGCCCCCCGGCCAGAGAGGCAGAAGGCAACATCCCCATCGAGCCGGCCAGCATTGCCGCTTCGTCGGTCAGAATATCGCCGAACATATTCTCGGTGACGATCACGTCAAAATCGGTTGGGCGGCGGAGGAGATGCATGGCACAGGCATCAACCAGCATCGTCTCGAACTGTATGTCGGGAAACTCATCGCGAATGAGTCGGGTGGTAACACTGCGCCACAACCGACTGGTTTCCAGCACATTTGCTTTGTCAACCAGCGTGAGCTTACCGCGGCGACGGCGGGCAAGATGAGCAGCCACCCGCGCCACCCGCGCAATCTCCTCTTCGGTATAGATGCAAAGATCGCTGGCCCATTCGCCGTCAGGACCGCGCTCGCGCCGCTTCTCGCCAAAGTAGATGCCACCGGTCAGTTCGCGGACAACGATCAGATCAACTCCTTGCAACCGCTCAGGGCGCAGCGGCGAGGCATCGATCAGGCGCGGATGTACCTGCACCGGTCGCAGATTGGCAAACAGACCGAGCGCTTTGCGAATGCCGAGCAGACCCTGTTCGGGACGCACCTTTGCCTGCGGATCATCCCACTTCGGCCCGCCGACCGCGCCGAGTAAGACGGCATCAGATTCGCGACACAGTGTCACCGTTGCTTCGGGTAGTGGCTCACCGGTTGCATCGATTGCGCAGCCGCCGATCAAAGCCTCGCGTAGCGTGAACGTGTGGACGAAACGCGCGGCCACTGCCTGTAACACCTTCACGCCTTCGGCCACCACTTCCGGACCAATGCCATCACCGGGTAAGAGAGTAATAACAGCTTTCACAGTAGACCTCGCCACAGGTTAAGAATTTAAGAATGGTTACAGAGTGGTAAGCGCACTTCAGTATGATACTACTAGCTCTACTAATATCGAACGGCAGGCGCCAGGATTAAGGAAACAGAGTATGGCGACTCGGCGAGTCGAATCGTTTCTTGTCCGGATCGTTGTATCCGACGATGAAAAGAACACAACTAAACAGTGGCATGGGCGGATCCAACACATCGGTACCGGCCTCGAATGCCGGATTGACCAGCTTGATGAGCTGCTTTCTTTTATCAGCAACCATCTACGCCAGAACACTGCCGCGTCCGATACTACCAGCTCACCAGGCCCTACCGGTTGAGATCACGACGCGCGTTTACCACGCACCTGTTCAAACAGCGCTACTGTCTCGAGTAGCGGTTCGACACCCAACTCTTCACGCAGGGCAGTTACACAGCGCTGATAGAGGCGAATTGCCGTGCTCCGCTCACCAATCGCGCCATAAGCGCGCATCAACAACTGGTATGCCTCTTCCTGGGCCTTGTCATATTCCAGCACGCGCCAGCCCAACGCGATTGCTTCGTGATAGCGCCCCTCATCAAACAAGATCTGACCCAGGCTCAGCGCCGCATCGTTAAACAGCACCCCCAATCGCTCTCGTTCGACAACCGACCAGTCTTCGTACAGGCTATCGGGCAGAAACTGGCCGCTGTAGAGTGTTACCGCTTCTTGAAATGCTTCGCGGGCCTCGATGCGTCGATTCCGTTGCAATTCCCGGCGGCCTCGCTCAACGGCATTCACGAACGTAGCCACATCATACGAATGATCGCTCTCGATATTGAAACCATACGTGTCACCTTGCTGCAAGATATAGTAGGTTGGCGCACCCTCCGGTCGATCCGGTTCCAGCGCCTTGATGAGGCGGCTAATCGTCACGCGCAGATTGTTGGACGCCGACTCGCTATCGAGGCCCGGCCAGAGCATATCCATGATCTGCTCGCGAGGCAACATTCGACCTCGTTCGATTAGCAACAACTGCAAGAGATGGCGGGCTTTAACGCTGCGCCAGTCGCGATCGCGCACCTCTTGATCGCCGCGCATTACCTGAAAACTACCGAGCGCGCGGATGATCAGCCGGTAGGGTGGGCGATAGACCAGCCGCTCGAGCGCCTCGGTTGCTGCCTGCCGCACCTGTGGTGAACGATCTTTGAGCAGCGAACGCAGCGTGCCATACGCATTGAGCAGACTTAAATCACCGATTAAGCCGATGCTGCGCGCGCGAACCGCCGTCGGCAATGTTTCTTCAAGGAGCGGAACCAGGATCGTGATCAGCGTGTCGGCATCGAGTCGGCGGAGGGCGGTGATCATGGCCCGGCTCGACAGGCCAAGCCGCAATGCGGTTTTCATGGCCCAGAGCATCGCCGAACGCGGCAAGAACGGCAATGATTCGACGCCGGCCCGATCACAAATCGCGCACGCCATCCGCAGATCGGTTTCGATCGATGGCGCATCGGGTTGGCGCTGAGAAACCAGATATGCCCTATAGATGTGAATGAGTGCGCGGAACAACCCTTCACTGCGCCGGTCAGTGGTGTCAAGCAATTGCTGTGTCATGGCAAGCGCGCGCTCGCGCTCACCACCTTCGCCGAGAGCAATTAACAACAGGCTCTGCACCCAGGGATCCTGAGCGAGGAGGAGATGATAATCGCGGTCTAAGGCCTGCTGATGGTTGACATCAGTCGGGTTATACAACGTCTGCCAGAACGTCATTGCCCGCCCTGCGGCAGCGGAAAACTGTCGATCACGTAACAGGGCATAGACTTCAACGGCGCGCGCGCGCCAACCCAATAACCGATCATCGAGATCGGCAACTATCTGCCGCGCTCGTTGCAGATAAGTAGCTGCTTCTTCTAACCGGTCATGCTCAATCAACAGAAGCGACAGAATTAACGCAGCATGGCCGGTCAAAACACTGCCAGGAGCGTAGTCGTTCAGGCGATAGTAGCATTCCTGAGCCTGATCCAATGCCGTCTCGCTCTGACCTTGCTGATAGAGAGCCATCACCTGCAACAACAGCAACGACTGGCGCAGCATGTCATTGCGGTCGATCCGGGGCAATTCCAGCGCCACCTGAATGGCTGCCATCGCCTCTGCCGGATAGCCCTGCCGGGTATAGATTGAGGCTCGCAACACCGCCAGCAGCCACTGCCATAGCACACTTAACGGATGGCGATCGGCCCAGCGCGCGACTCGCAGCGCGGCCTGGAAGTGGCCACGACTGTAGAACAGGGCCATCAAACCGACCAGCGCCGCTCCACGCGACCAGGCATCATTCACCCGTGTCGCCGCTGCAATCACCTGCCGACACACCTCGGCGAATCGGTCTGGCGTATCAGCCCAGAAAAGCAGTACCGCCATATCGCGCAAAGCGCGCAACTCCTGGGCCGACGCTCCGGCTAGCCGGTACTGTTCGACAGCCTGACCAATCAACTGCAACGCCCGTTCGCGATCGGTATTGAAGAGGCTCCAGCCCTGCATGTGCAGAAGATCGGGATCGCGTTCACGCACCTCCGGCGGCAATCGTTCAATCCAGTTGCGCAGGCTCTCGCGCTGCGGCGAATCGATTAATGGCCATGCATATTCACGCAGCACACGGGCGATGATCGTCGGATTGCCTGTTTCAGCCAGATGGCGCAACGCGGCTTCAATCTGATCGTGGCGGGCGAGTGCCATGCCAAACCGCTCGTGAAGGTCACGCACAAAGACGCGATCGAATCGACTGAGCGCTCGATCCGCCAGGAGTCGCTGCCAGAGCGGATGAAAGCGAAACACCCGTTCACTGTTCCCGCTAGCGGTATCGATTGTAAGCGGCAGGCCAAGCATGATAGCCTGTTCGATCAATTGAGCGCTGTCATTTACACCCAGAGCTTCGTCAAGGAGAGCCGGGTTGACCTGTCCCAGCAGGGCAGCGCAGATCAAGCGATCAACCAGCGGTTGCGGCAACGCAGACAACACCTCTGAGGCAAGGTATTCAAATAGATCGTGCTGATTGGCTGCCAGGCCTTGCAGATAGGCGCGGCGCTGCTCAGGCGATTGACGCGCTAGCGCGCGCGCGGCCAGTTGCGCGCTCAACATCCAGCCACCAGTACGTTCAAGGAGCAGATCAATATCTTCCTCGCACAACGTCACTCCGCCCCGTTTCAGCAGCTCGACTACTTCATGGCGTTGCAGTAAGAGATCGTGCGGACTGATCTCTAACAGCAAACCTTCTGCACGCAATCGCGGCAATGGCGCAAAGGTGAGCGGACGCCGCGAAGCCATGATGACATGCAGATGCGGAGGCGCCGCGCGCAGCACATATCCAAGCAGATCTGTCGTAATCGGCCCGTCGCTCACCAGATGCACATCGTCAAGGAACAGCACAGTCAACGAGTGCAGCTCACGCTGAACGTCACTCAACAAGGCGCCGGCTACCAGCGGCCAGTCACGCTTGAGATCGGCCAGACTTTGTAGCATACGCAAAGCCTGCTCGCCGATGCCGGGTAGGGCGCGCTGAAAGGCGCCGATGAGATAAGCCAGCAAAAGGGCAGGCTCCTGATCACTGGCTTCAAAACCCAACCAGGCTACCTGCGCCCCGGTGCGAACGAGCTGTTCAGCCCATTGCGCCAGCAAGGTCGTTTTACCATAACCGGCTGGAGCAATAACCAGGGTCACCGGCAGGAGTCGAGCTTCGGCCAGCAAAGCCTGGAGATCGTGACGTAACATCTCGTCAGCCCGCACTGCCGGCGGCGTAATTTTGAGCGGTAACAACGAGGTGCGTACCGCAACCGGTGGCGCATGTTCGGCCAACTCGGTCATGGGCTGCTCCTTAAGCTACCAGGAAGCGTTGTGAAACATGATACTCTACGAACGGCCACGTTGGCTTAACAGGATGTGTTTAGCAATGTATGATACAGATGTATACTACATCACTGTCTGTATTGTAGCAAGATTCATGATGATGCGCACGATACTTCCTGGTCTACCAATACCCCATCCTGCCCTGATCTTCACGCGCGCCGAACGCGATCAGGCGGTTATTTTTGAGCCAACCTGCGCGCCGCTGCTGCGTCCCCTGATCGATACGGCAACGCTACAATCATGGCATACGCCAATCGGCGATCGCTGGCTGCTGGCTTTACCGCCCGGCTACAGTCAGCGCTATGCGATCACCGGCATCGCCGATTTGATCACACGCCATCCCGGTCTTGGACATCGCCTGCGAGCTTACACTAGTGAATTGGCTTCAATGTGGTGGGAACTGCCACCAGAAGCCACTGCCGCTGTTACTGCGCCCACTCCACGGGTGTTGATTGGCGTCGGTGAACGTCCACCTATTGCGTGGGATACCGGTCAAACAGTCGCCGTGACACCGATCCGTATCATTGCGCCAGCCGATCATCTGACTCTGGCCCTGCTATCGGCTAGCGCCGGACGCAAACGACTCAAACAGGAAACCGGCGTGATTGCGCTCCCCACACCACCCACTGCGACGGCTGGGAGACTGGCCGAACTGGCCGCCCAGGCCGTTGCCATGACACATGAACAGCAGACAGTGAGTCGCGAGTTTGCCCGTCGTTTGTTGGCCGATTTCGGCCCACCCGGGAGTACACTTAGCCCTGCGCTCCAACGCTGGTGGGAACTCGAATTTCGCGAGCTATTGGCCGAAGTAACCTCCGCTCTGCAAAACCCCATTCCCGAACCATTTCAGCCATTTTGGGCAGCGCGTCATGCCGAAGGTCGCGCCCGCTACTACGCGCTGGCAGGCGAAATCGCCGCTATCGAAGCGGCTATTGATGAACTGGCCAATCCTGTATGGCAAACCAGGGAACAATGAACACCGGATACTATCCCATTCCAGCCGCCCCGGCCCGCGCGACCATTGTTGTTCGTGGTTCACGCTTTATCGCGCAAGCCATCCCCACACCGACTATTGCCGCTGCGCGGGCAGCCATTGCCGCTGCCCGCGCCGAAATGCCCGATGCAACCCACCACTGCTATGCTTATCTCATCGGCTACGGCGCCAGCACTGTTGCCGGGATGAGTGATGACGGTGAACCAGCCGGCACTGCTGGCCGTCCAATAATGGCGGTGTTACGCGGGACCGGTCTCGGTGATATAACCATTATCGTGACTCGCTATTTTGGGGGAACGTTGCTAGGCGTGGGTGGACTGGTGCGCGCTTACAGTGACGCCGCGCGCGCAGTGCTTGCCACGACACCTCGCGCGAAACGGATGATCTATCAACGGATGACGTTACGACTCACATACGCCGATTACGCAATTGTTCGTCATTTGCTCGAGATAGAGACAGCCGAGATACTCGCTGAAGACTTTGCCGACACTATCGCGATCACCGTCGATGTGCCTGCTGATCGAGCTGCCGATCTCAACCAGCGCATCAGCGATCGCAGCGCCGGGCGCGTTCAGATTGAGCTGATAACGAATATGGTATAATTGAAACGATGTACGCATTGCATCCTGCAACCGTTCATATTCCAATTGGGCTGCTGCTGGCCAGTAGTCTGTTTACATTTATTGCGCTACGCACCGGCCGCATGCAGTGGGAGCAAAGTTCCTTCCACTGTCTCATCGTTGGTTTGATAGGAGCGCTGCTGGCAATACTCAGTGGCCTGCTCGATGCCGGACGGGAGCTAACCGGTCGTGCCATCGATGATCCGGTTATTCTGTGGATCAATGGGCATGCTGCTGCCAGTCTGGCTGCCACCGCCTGCTATGGTCGAGTCTGGTTGCTGCGCCGGCGGCAACCGGCGATCCTGAACGACCCCACCCAACGCAGTGCGTATCTGGGATGGCATCTGGCCGGTGTTATCTTGCTGGTGCTTGGAGGCTGGTTGGGTGGCCGACTGGTCTTTGGTTTCGATCTTGGCCGTTAGTGAGGACGCAATGTTCGCCTACGTCGTTTATGGAATCCTCTATATCACTATCAATTTCTTCCGCCTGATTGGCTGGTGGCGCTGGACTATCGAAGGTATCGAACGGCTACCGCCGCGCGACCAGGGTGGCATGATTCTGGTGATGAACCATATCAATTGGGTTGACATTCCAGCAGTCGGCGCATTGCTACCATTTCGCTATCGTCTCTCGTGGTTGGCCAAGATTGAAATTTTCGCTCATCCCGTGGCCGGCTGGTTTTTCCGCAACATGGACGTGATCCCGATTCGGCGCGGCAAACGCGATTTAGCGGCCCTCGACGCCGCTGCCGAGGCGTTGCGCAAAGGCGCAGTGCTTCTAATCTTCCCGGAAGGTCATCGCAGTCGGAATGGGATCCTGCAACCAGGACGCGGCGGCGCCATCCGACTGGCGATGCAGGCTGGCGTGCCGATCGTGCCGATGGCGATTACCGGCACCGAGCACGGCTTTCGCGGCACGCTGCGCCGCGAGCCAGTGCATATTACTATTGGCACACCATACCGCATCGATCCACTGCCCGATAACAAGATTCCTGCTGATGTGATGGAACGCCTGACCACCGAAATGATGGTCAAAATTGCCTCTATGTTGCCTCCGGCTCAGCGCGGTCCTTATGCCGGACTTGTGGAAGCAGCCACAACAGCGCAAATCGGGTAACAAATCGGTAAAAGGCGAGAGAAACCGGGAAACTATCTGGCCGAAACCCCGGTCACGATCGACAATGCATAGCGCGAACCCGCGCCTGAAGGCGCGGGTTCATGCTGTCAGTCGCCATATCACGCATGTGCGCGCAGATACCACACTGCTGGTATGCCACAGGCTCATTGAACACCGCCTCTTGCCAGTTCTGACTCACTCGTTTCGTCACTCACTCTGCGTCGGTTCAAGAAACGTTGTTCCATCGGGCGTAACAACAGCGCACCATCCGCTTTGATTGCCGATCTCTACCCGCCACCACGTGTAGCCATCGGCAATGACCGGCCCTTCGCGCAAGACAACTTCTCGTCCAGCCGGGATGCGAGCAATGACCCGCGCCGTCAAACCGGGCGAGGCGCGTAGCCGCAGTGGCGCATTGCCGACATTCGTGACGACGGCGCGGCCACCAACCTGGAGTGTGGATCGAGCTGGCGTTGGCGATGGAGAGGGTGTCGGGACAGATGTGCTGGTAGGCGGCAACGGCGTGGCAGAAGGTAATTCAACCGTCGGCGCAATGGTGGCAACCGGTTGCGCAACGACTGCAGGCCGACGCAGCCCGATCAACCAGATCATTGCCACCACACCACTTAAACCGATCACGATCAGTGTCACGATGAGAAGCCGTGGCAGACGAGGTTGACGACGGCGCCGCACCGAGTCATACCCTTGTCGATAGTAGTAATAGTGCTGGTAATAGAAAGGGTTGAATTCACCCCGCTCGGCATCAGCGGCGCCACGCTCATACATCTCGCTCGTAGTAGGCATAGGCGAAGCAGGTAAACCGGTTACCTGGTCAGTACCAGATCTTCGCGCCCCATCTCACGCAGCATGGCCGGATACATCGTATACACCGGCTCAACCGCCGGCAAGAGCTTGAGGATCTTGGGAATTGGCCCTTTCGCGATAATCTGTCGGCGCGCCAGCGCTGTCATCAAGTTGATTTTACCATGCCAGAACTGATGGGCAATATCGGCCTTCATACTCATTTCAACATCGGGCTTGAGGTTGACGTCACCCCAAAAGACATCACAATACGCGCCGGGTTGAGTTGGAGGATGAGCAGCGTCAATTGTGACTACGCCGTGTGGTTCTTCATAACGAAACTGAATCACAATCCGTCCTTCGCAGATTCGCGGCGCAATCTGCGCATCACACTTAACCCGATCATACAGCGTGCCCAAAATCTGACGCAGCTCTTCCTCATCTTTGAAGAATGGCATAGTTGCTTCTCCTAAGCCGTCTGCCCAATTACGGCAATATATCGTTGGCAGGTTCCGTGTGGATGATTATACGCGGTTCATCCCCAGAACGCAAGACGGGATAACGCACTGCGTTAATTTTTCCATTTATTGTGCCGGCTCGATCACAAACACGGCTTACTCACCCAGCATAATCTCGCTGGTGTGGATACCGGCCAACCATGCGGCACCCTTCATCGGTCGCCGGCTGGCCGGTTGCACGTCAATCAATTCTAGCAGATCACTGCCGGTTTGCACTAAAGGATTGCCCTGCGAACTGCGTCCAACCACAACGCCCATCTCGCCTGAGGCGTTTGCCGGCGCCACCGCAGCCGTAATGATCCGCAACGGTTGCCCCCGCCAGAATGTGTAGGCGCCCGGCCATGGATCATACGCGCGCGTCATGCGTTCAATCACAACTGCCGGCAGCGACCAATCGATTCGACCATCTTCTTTTTTCAACATCTTGGTGAACGTAGCCTGGCTATGATCTTGTGGGCGTGGTTCGATTTCACCGCGCGCATAACGGGGCAGGGTTTGCACCAGTAGATCGGCGCCAAGACGGAAGAGGGAATCGGTTAATGGGCCGGTCCGCGCGGTTGGTGGCAGATCAACCACGGCTTGCGCCAGGATCGGGCCACTATCCATACCGACATCGAGCAACATGATCGTTACCCCAGTCACCGTCTCGCCGGCCAGAATCGCGCCGGCTACGGGCGTTGGCCCGCGGTAGAGCGGTAACAATGAGGGGTGAATGTTGAGATAGCCTAACGGTGGTATAGCCAGCACTGCCCGCCGCAAAATCTCGCCATAGGCGGCCACCACTCCCACCTCTGGCTGCAACGCTGTCAACTGTGCGACCACCGCCGGATCACGCAGCGTTTCTGGTTGCAACACCGGCAAACCATGAGCGCAAGCAGCCTCTTTAACCGGTGGCGGCGTCAGCCGCCGATCGCGACCGGCTGGCCGATCCGGCTGCGTCACAACACCCACAATTTCATGACCGGCAGCCACCAGCGCTTCAAGCGCATGCACAGCAAACGATGGACTGCCAAGAAACAAAATTCGCATGCCAGCACTCCTTATTTGTAGCTCGCCGCTGACACGGCAAGCAACAGTGTATAGTATAAT